>VFQT010000026.1_pt1 | contig 250031 bp, 183 predicted proteins | sample 3512381 | NCBI WGS metagenome assembly VFQT01 (sample SAMN10412376, study PRJNA504923) | tailings metagenome | isolation source: Relicate 2 Philex TSF3 active mining site | place: Philippines: Tuba, Benguet | collected 2017-08-29
CTACCTGTGTGTGTCACAGGACCGCCTGCACAAAACACATACCCTCGGAGGAAGATATAAAACAGAGAATGAAAGAGGTGTTGATCGGGCTGGGTCGGTCGGTGCTGCAGAATTCATGGCCTCCGGCGCATTTCGATCGTCGCAGTCTCGGTTGGTGCCGCCGCTTCGGTGCATCGCTGCCCAGGCATCCCCCGCTCCATTTCTCGCCGGTTTATCACGAGGCTCCAGAGAATCTGTTCCAAATCTCCCGCTTCCTCCGTGTCTCTGCGCCTACCAGTGAACTCAACTGGTGGCGGCTTGGATTTGGGGTTCTTCGATGGTTAGAGGCTGCAGGGACATGCCTATCTTGAGGGCCAGTCTCTCCAGCTTGGCCTCCGCGTGAGTTCCTCTATCCGTCTGCTTACCTTCCCGCGTTCCAGGCCCCGATGGCACCTTTGCCAGGGGCCTTCGCGACGGGTTCCGACGTCGGATCGCTGAGCGAGTTGAGCACCGCCTCGGCCCGGGTCTGCCCTGGATCGTGGAGGTGACGAAGCGCCTTCCGGAAGGCGGCAAGGCGGAAGTCCGCGTCCCCGTCGCCGCGCTCCACGCGGTCCAGAAATGCCGCGAGCTCGATGAGCTTGCACCGTGCATCCATGAAGTAGAGATCCAGCACCTGTTGACGTGTCATGGCGTGACCTTGGAAGTCTGGTCGGGGAGCCGCAAGTGCCGGGTTGCTCGAAGCTGCCGGCGGACGGGTTCAGTCCTGCGTCCGGCGAAACTGATTCACGCCCCGGATCACCTTCCATTGACGGTGAACCAGAACTGGCCGCGCAGGGGCTTGCCGCCGTCAGTGGTATCCACGTTGTACTTCAGCTCCATCTGCATCACCGAGGCGAGCCCTGGGATCTCCAACACCACGGTGCGGCCGTCCGGCTCCAACCGGGCGGACTTCACCTCGACGTCGTCCCGACCCTCGCGGTTGGGGTCCTTCACCGACCAATCCTTGGATCCGTACGCCTCGGCGTAGCGGTAATTCCACTGCTTCAGACCGTAGCTGCCTGGGTCCTCGGCGGTGCGACGATCCAGCGGCAGGGAGAAGGTGACCGCCACGCCGTTCGGCACCACCCGGAAGCCGATCGGCAGCCCGGTCCGCTTGCCCGTGAACCGTACCCGCTGCAGGGCGCCATCCTTCACCGCGCTCGTCTGCCACCCGGTGCTGCCGGCGACATACAAGGATCCGTCTGGATGGAAAGTCCCGCGGTTCGGCCCGCTCAGGAACTTCGCCGGCAACGGCACCACCGCACCCTGGCGGGCGGGTTGTCCCGGTTCGGCATCCCTCATCACCAGCATCATCCCACAGCGCCCCCACAGGAGATGGAGCATCTGACCACCCAGCGGACCCCACTGGCCCTTCGGCACCCAGACCTGGGAGCCCGAGGAGTTGTCGACCGGATGGGGAATCCAACACAGTGGGGCGTCGTAGCCGAGTGGACGCTCCGGAGTGATCTTGGGTCCACCATAGCCGTAGTAGCCGCCGGGACGAATCTCCGCGATGAACGAGGTCGGGGTCCAGGTGCCCTGCTGTGGGGCCGCTGTGACGACCGAGCCGTTGGGGCTCACCCCCATGCCGTTCGGGTTCCGGAACCCGGTCGCCAGGGTCTCCGAGGATCGACCGTCGGCCGATACCCGGTGCACACCGATCGGATCAACGTAGTAGAACCGCCCGGTCTCGTCCTTTTCGAGACAGGTCACGTAGTCATGGCCTCCGGTCGAGGTCTGGATCCCGTCGTGGAAGTTCTCGTACAGGTCGGCTTCGCCATCCTGGTTCAGGTCGTGCAACCGGGTGATCCGGTCGCGGCCCAGCACGAACACCTTGCCGTCCCGGACCTTCAACCCGAGCGGCTGGAACAGTCCGGTGGCGTAGCGGGTCCACTTCAGGTTCTGGAGGGAGTCGTCGATGCCGGTCACCCTCCAGATGTCGCCGTGGATGGTGCAGAGGTAGCCGGCACCGTCGGGTGTGAAGTCGATGCCGGATCCGAACAGCAGCGCCTTATCCGGGTTGTCGTACGGCAGCGTGAGGGTGTCGACTGCGAGAATGTCGGTGTCCGCCCCACGCTGTCCGCGGGTGGTGAGCACGGGCCAGCGGGAGGGGCCGGTTTTGGCAACCGTCTCCGGATCGGTCCCGGGCTTGGCCTGGGAAGCGAATTCCCGGAACGCGTTGGTCTGATCATTCGACCCTCGCCATAGAAGGATGGACAGCACGACGGGCCGGGTTTCGGGCGCGAGGGTCACCTCCAACCGCACCCCGTTGGAGACGTGATCGGTTGTGTTCCCGTGAATCTTCATCGCTCCCACCACACCCACGGCGGAGGCCGTGCTACCCTCATCGACCTGGGCAAGAAGCCGGTCCACCCGGGACGGATTGGTGCCGACCTGCTCCCGAAGGTCGCTGAAGGTCTGCGAGGAAACGTTGGTTCCCTTGAGGTGTCCGGATGCTAGGAAGGAGAGACTCCGATCGTGGGGAGCGACTCGGAGGGTTCGTACGAAGACAGGTCCGGCTGGCGTATTCCGCAACTCGGGATGTTCCAGAATCCGCACTCCATCGACCTCGTAGTCGAGGACTGTTCCCGCCTCGCCCCTATGGATTCTGTGGAAGCGATAGGATCCCTGTGATTGGGGTCCGGGCCCGATCGCCGTGAACCGTTCGGGCTGGGCCGGACGGATGGTGCCGATCAGGCCGAAGCGCATCGGGTCGAACTTCAGAAATCCTCCCGTCCAGGCTGCACGGAGCGCGCCCGTCGCGGTGTCATAGGCCACGGCACCCTCACCGTCGGAGCCCACCTTCACGGTCAGCCCCTTGGCGAGGGTGGAGCCGTCGGAGAGCCCGAGATTGGAGGCGAGGAACGGACCGATGTCGGTTTCCTGCCAGCGGTTGTCGGCCCAGTCCTTCTCGACCTGTGAGGCGGGTTCCCGTCCGGAGGCGGTGGGTTCCCCTGTGGAACGGCCCGTCGGCACGCTGGCTTGGGTGCCTCCGTTGGCGGGATTCCGCGGCGCGGCGGTGAGCACGAGGGCCTCGCGACGTTGATCCGTCGGCAGCGTCGCCCAGGGATTCAGCGTCCGGGCCCATGCCGCCCCGGGGCCGGATGACTGGAGGCCCACCCGCTGGATCTGGCCGTCACACCCGAGGTCGCCTTCCACGAGGCGTCCGATCCCGAGCTGCGCGGCCTGGCCATCCGCAACCACGCGTCGTTCTACGCCCTGACGCAGGACTTCCCGTCCATCGACCAGAAGGCGCACATGGTCCTTCTGGATGTCGACCTGGGCGACGTGCCATTGACCGTCGCACAGGTTGACCCCGGAACGCAGGGTATCGGGTGTCAATCCGGGGGCGTAGAAGCTGAGGTCTCCGGTGCCGGCGTAGGTGTAGAGTTCCCAGTGGGTGGGGGAGGACTTCGCCTCGCTCGCGAGCAGGATGTTCCAGGTGGTTGGACGGTCGAGTCGTGCCCGCACCGTGGCGAGCACACCAGGTCGACGGAAGGCGGGGTCGCCGTCGACTCGAACACCGAGGACTCGGGTATCGAGGGCGGGGCCACCGTCGACGTCCACGACCGCGGCGTCGGGTTTGGGCAGGTGGGAGGGCTTCTGGGTGGTGGTGGGCTGTTTCCGGGGCGACCGCTTTGGTGGTGCGGCTGGGGTCTCGTGGAGCCGGGAAGCGAGCCTCTCGAGTCCGGCGAGTTCCTTGCGCAGCTTCACCTCGGCGTCCTCGTCGGTATGACCGAGGATTCCAACCGGTCCACGCCAACCGCTGGCCTGGAGAATCTGCATCATGCGCAGCTCTTCCTCGCCCTCGCCGAGCGGGATGATCTTCTTTCCGGCCTGGTCGCCCTCCCAGGTCATGCCGTTGAGATTCACCGCCAAGAGGTGGGGCTTCAGCGTCTGGAGCTCGGAGGCGAAGGTGTCGATGTGGCCGTGTCCATGGTGGAAGTTGTAGACGGAGCCGACGTTGGTGTGGCCGGCCGCCCGGAGCGCCTGGAGGACAGCGACCTGGTTCGTGGGTTCGCCGAACCAGCCCAGGTGGTTGTACAGTCCGACGGTGCACCCGAGCCGTGCAGCGGCGGTGCAGACCGGACCCAGGGTTTTGGCGGCGTCCTGGATCTTGGTCCGGAGGCGGACGGGATCGGATTCCGGCTCCGTGCCCAGGGTGATCCAGAGCTGGGGATGCAGCTTGTGGCGTTCGATGCAGGCGAGGATGGCCTTGGCCTCGTCGTTCAGTCCGGCGGGAAACCACCAGGCCATGAGGTCGATGTGCCGCTTCTGGAGGGCGGCGACCTCTGCGTCGAAGGTCGGTATGTGTTCCGAGCGCCAGTCGTAGGCGAGCCGCCGGATACCGAGGCGTTCGAGCATGGCAGCGCGTTCTTCTGGACCGCGCTTCCGGGAGTCGAACGGCACGATGCACCAGGCCACGAGATTGGTCCTGGAGAAGAGCCCAGTGGCCGGCAGGGCCGCCCGGACAGGGAGGGCGGTGACGAGACAGACGAACCCGAGGAACAACAGGAGCAGTCGGTGCATGGTGATGCCGTGAACCCTGCCCGGAGTGCGTGGAAGACAGAAGGGGGAAAGCGGGGACTCACCCGAAGACGCGGAGGCGCGGAGGACGGAAAGAGAAATGGGAGAGAACGGGGAACCGGAGTTCTGGGACGCGCATGGGATGTGCTCATCGGATCTGTGATGTTGAAGCCGTCGGCACCCTCCGTCAGTCCAACAACACAGATCGGACCCAATGCCGGTCCTGCTGGGCCTTGTCGCCCATCTCCCTAGAGTCTGCCTCCGCGTCGCCGCACCTCCGTGTGAGTCCCGTCCCCCCTTTCTCCGCGTGGGTCAGGCGAGGATCGGCTGAATCACCTCCCCGCCGATGTCGGTGAGGCGGTAGTCGCGGCCCTGGAACCGGTAGGTGAAGCGCGTGTGTTCGATCCCCAGCAGATGCAGCAGGGTGGCCTGGAAGTCGTTCACGTGGACCGGATTCTCGGCCGTGTTGTAGCCGAAGTCGTCGGTCGTCCCGTAGGTCATCCCGCCGCGTATCCCGCCGCCCGCCATCCAGAGGGAGAATGCCTTCATGTGATGGTCCCGGCCGTAGTTGCCGTTGGCCATGTCTCCCTGGTTCATCGGCGTGCGACCGAATTCGCCGCCCCAGATCACGAGCGTGTCCTCGAGTAGGCCTCGTTGTTTGAGGTCCCGGATCAGCGCGGCCGAAGGCTGGTCGACGGCCTTGGCGGTCTTGGCGATGTCGGCCGGCAGGTTGTTGTGATGGTCCCAACCGCGGTGGTAGAGCTGGATGAACCGGACACCCCGTTCGGCGAGGCGACGGGCGAGGAGACAGTTGTTGGCGAAGGACGGTTTTCCGGGCTCCGCGCCGTACATTTCCAGGATCGAGCGGGGTTCCTTGGAGATGTCGGTCAGTTCCGGGACGCTCGACTGCATCCGGAACGCCATCTCGAACGAGGCGATGCGGGTGGCGATCTCCGGATCCCCGACGGTGCGCAGGTGCTCGCTGTTGAGATCCCGGGTGCTGTCGATGAGACGTCGGCGGATCTCCGACGTGATCCCCTGTGGGTTGTTGACGAAGAGGATCGGTTCGCCGCTCGAGCGGAATTCGACGCCCTGATGGCTGCTGGGAAGGAATCCGCTGCCCCAGTAGCGGGTGAGCAGGGGCTGGTCCTGTCCGAACCCGGACGCCAGCACGACGAATGCCGGAAGCTGGTCGTTCTCGCTACCGAGGCCGTAGGAGATCCAGGACCCCATGGCCGGACGTCCGGCCTGCTGATGGCCAGTCTGCATCAGCGTCACCCCGGGATCGTGGTTGATCGCCTCGGTGTGCATCGAACGAATCAGGGTGAACTCATCGGCGACGGAGCCGATGTGGGGCAGGAGCTCGGAGATCTCGGTGCCGCACTGGCCGTGGCGATGGAACTGGAATTTGCTCCCGACACAGTTGAGGGGCTGTCCCATGAGCTGGGCGATCCGCTGGCCCTTGGTGAGGCTCTCCGGCATCGGCTTGCCGTTCATCTCGATGAGCCGGGGTTTCGGGTCGAACAGGTCGAGATGCGACGGGGCCCCCGACTGGAAGAGATAGATGACCCGCTTGGCCTTGGGTCGACGGTGCAGGACGGGTGCGAGCCCGGCCGGAATATCGGTCGACCCGAGCGCGGTGGATGAGGGCTGGAGCAGCGAGGCCAGTGCAGCAGACCCGATGCCCCGGGCGGTGCGCCCGAAGAAATGCCGGCGGGTGAGGAGCTGGGAGAGGGTGTCGTGCGGGTTCATGGTCACTCGCGGGTCACGCATTCATCGAGGTTGAGGATCACGCTGGCGAGGCCGGTCCAGACCGCCAGTTCGGTCGGGGGAATCCGGGTTGAGACAGGGCTTTGCCCGACCCGTGCCAGGTCCTCCGCTGCTTTTGGATTGGAGCCGTACAGGGCACCCAGGTCGGCCACAAGCCGACCCATCGCCTCCTGTTCCCGGGCGGTGGCCGGTCGTGCGAGGGCGGTCTGGAAGGCGTGGTCGATGCGGGAGTGCGGCGTGGCCCCGGTTGATTCGTGGAGGATCCGCTCGGCGAAGACCCGGGAGGCCTCGAGGTAGGTGACATCATTCATGGTGACGAAGGCCTGGAGCGGAGTGCAGGTGGCCTGACGCTGCACCGTGCAGAGGGCGCGGTCCGGGGCGTCGAACGTCTGGAGCGTCGGGTTCGGCACCGTACGTTTCCAGAGGGTGTAGAGGCTGCGTCGGAAGAGCTCCTCACCCTGGCCGACCTCGTACTTGTTCCCGGCGAACATCTTCTCCTCCCACAGTCCGGGCGGCTGGTAGGGCCGCACGCTGGGGCCGCCGATGCGCCGGACGAGGAGTCCGCTGACCGCGAGCGCGTTGTCGCGGAGCATCTCGGCCGACATCCGGAACCGGGGTCCCCGTGCGAGGAGCCGGTTTTCAGGATCCCGTGCGAGGCGGGTGGCGTCGATGTGGGACGACTGCCTGTAGGTTGCGCTAGTGACGATCCGTTTCAGGAAGACCTTCACGTCCCAGTGGTCGTCGATGAACTGGCGGGCGAGCCAGTCGAGGAGCTCGGGATGTGATGGGGGCTCCCCGTTGGTCCCGAACTCGTTGGCGGTCTTCACGAGGGGATTGGGGAAGAAGAGGCCCCAGAACCGGTTCACCGCCACCCGCGATGTGAGCGGATTGGTGGGGTCGACGACCCAGCGGGCGAGATCGAGGCGATTGGTGGATCCGGAATAGCGGGCGCGGGGCAGGCAGCTGGTCGGCACGTCGGCGCTGACGATGTCCCCCTTTGCCCGGTAGTCGCCACGGACCCGGATGTGGCTGGCCCGGGGCTTGGCCATGTCCTCCATGATGCGGAGCGTCGGGATCACCGCCTCGGCGTCCGACTGTCGCTTGCGGGCCGAGGCAAGCTCGGTGCTGAGCGTCTTCACCTCAGGCAGGCGGGACTCCCGGAAGTAGCGGCGCAGGTCCGCGACCTGTTCCGGGGTGCGCTTCGGGACGGGGAGCCTGGCGATCTCGCGCATCGTCAGGAACTTCGGGTCCCCGGCGTCACGATCGGCGGCGAAGTAGACCCCGCACGCGCCACCCTTGTTGATGATCTTGACGAGCAGGTGGTTCTCGCCGGCGAGGAGCGGCGCCTGGACTTCATCCTGGTTGGGGCCGACCGAGCGGCTGAGGTCCTTGGACAGTACTTCCTTGCCGTTGAGCCAGACCCGGATGCCATCGTCGCTGCCGAAGAAGAGGGGTTGGGTCCGCGCCGTTTCGGTGGTGAGGACCCGGTGCAGGTAGGTGGCTCCGATGGCGGTGTCGAGTCCTTGGACGACACCATCCTTCCAGTTCGTTCGGGACTGCCACGTGATCCGTCCGTCCTGGAACGTGGCGTCGGCGCGGAAGCCCTTCTCGGGTCCGTACTCCTTGGCGAAGGGGACGGCGGCATCGGTCTCCACGAACGGTCCCGCCTGGCTCCAGGGACCGAGGGTGAGTCCGTCGGGGGATCCGGTGTTCCGCACGATTTCCTGCTCCCAGGAGGTCTGGGCGGTGTCCCAGTCGGACCGGGCTACATCGAGCGCCTCCTGGTGTCGGGCCGCGAGCCCTTGGGCCTGGATTTTGGCGGCCTGCAGCTCACGCGCCTGGGCCTCGTTCGGGACCTTCACGAAGGGCGGTGCTGGATCACTGTCGAGGCCCTTCTCGTCGATCCGGTTGAAGAAGTCGTACAGCTGGTAGTACTCGCGCTGGGTGAAGGGGTCGTACTTGTGGTTGTGGCATTCGGCGCACTGGATCGACGACCCGAGGAAGACGGTGCCGAAGGTATTCACCCGGTCGGTGACGTACTTGTTGAGGTATTCGTCGGGATCGGCACCCCCCTCGGTGCTGGACATGCCATTGCGGTTGAAGGCGGTCGCAATGCGTTGCTCGAGCGTTGCACCGGGGAGCAGGTCGCCGGCGATCTGCTCGGTGATGAACTGGTCGAAGGGCTGGTTGCGGACGAAGGCCTGGATGACCCAGTCGCGGTACTGCCACATGGAGCGGGGCGCGTCGGCGTGGTAGCCGTCGCTGTCGGCGAACCGCGCGAGATCCAGCCATGGCACCGCCATGCGCTCGCCGTAGGCCTCGGTGGTGAGCAGACGGTCGACAAGCTTCTCGTAGGCATTGCCGCTGGTGTCGGCGAGGAACGCATCGACTTCCTCGACGGTGGGGGGCAGGCCGGTCAGATCCAGCGTGACCCGTCGGGCAAGGGTGCGTCGGTCGGCCTCGGGCGAGGGTTGGAGTCCCTCCTTCTCAAGCCGTGCGAGGACGAACTGATCGATGGCGTTCCGGGTCCAGTCCGGATTCCGGACCGTGGGAACCGTGGGTTTCTCGGGGGTGATGTACGCCCAGTGGGCCTTCCATTCCGCGCCCTCACGGATCCAGCGGGTGAGGAGTTCGACCTGGGCCGGGCTGAGCCGCTTGCCGGTCTTGGTCGGGGGCATCTGTTCATCGGGATCCTTGCTTGTCACGACGGCAAGCAGGCGGGAGTCAGCGGGCTTTCCGGGCACGATGGCGTGGTGTCCCGAGTCGAGCCTGGCTCGGGCTCCATCCGATTGATCGAGTCGAAGCCCCCCCTTCCGTTTGGCCTGGTCCGGTCCGTGACACTGATAGCAGTAGTCGGCGAGCAGAGGGCGGATGTCCCGGTTGAAATCGACCCGCTCCTGCGCGGCGGTTAGGGAGCGAAGCTCACAGAGCACCGAGCACAGAGCCAGTAGTAGACGGAGCGTGGAGGCGGAAGGCATGGGCACTGGGAAGGCTGGGATGACTGAGGAGAGCGTCAGGGTGGGTGCGGAGAGGTGTCAACAGATGCGGCTTGCGAGGAGCGGGCTTGGGTGGGTGATGCAGTGCCCTGCATCACTGGGTGCGGAGCACCCACAAAGGGGGTGGCGAGGGCATGAGATTCGGAGAGGAGCCGACACCTGGGAGTGTCTTGGACTGGGGAGGGTGGGCGTCGTGGACGCCCAAGTGCTGCAGAGCACTGCCGCACACACCCGACAGGCCGGGCCTAAGACTCCCCCTTAAAAGCCCAGACGGCGGCGCAGCTCGGCAGCGACCTTCAGGTCGGGACGGGCGGTGGTTAGGGCGTCGAGGATGCGGCGGGCCTTTTCGGGATCAGTCCGGGCCTGCGCCGTGGCGCGGGAGACGAGTTGCGCATACCCGCTGGTGAAGTCCCGGCTCAGTCGAAGACTCTCCCAGAATCCCTGTTCCGCCCGGATCCCATCCCCATCCACCTCGGCGATGACCCCTCGCAGGTACGCATCCCGCGCCGCCACATAGTCAGCGAACCGCTGCTGCCACTCCGCAGAAACCTCGGTGAACAGGGTCGAGGGAACCGGCCGCGGCCGATCGAGGAGCTGGCCGAGCAGACGATGGCCGGGCACCGGGAATCGCGTCAGGGTCCGTGGGGCCTCAAACAGCACGACCGGGTTGGCATCGGTATTGATCCTGGCATCCCCCGCCAGGTCGCGAAGCCAGGGGGTGTCGGCGAACCACGATCCCGCGATTGGCCAGACGTCGGCTAGCGCCACGGGCCTGAGTGCCTCCCTGAGAACGGGATCGGCGATCCGTCGTTCGAGCACCGCGGGATCCAGATGGAGGGGGCCTGTGCCTCCCACCAGGCCCAGAACGGGGGTGTCGGCATTGAAGCGCAGCAGCAGCGCCTGGGCGTCGGGGAAGACCAAAAGGAATGTCGCGGTGATCGAGCGCAGCGTGGCGAGGTCGAGCTGGAAGAGGGGGAGCCACTGGCAGAAGAGCCCGCCATCGGCGAGGCGTTGTCGGATGGCGGCGAAGTGCTCCCGGGTGTAGAGCCCCGCTGCTCCGTCTCGGGCTGGATGGAAGAGGTCGGCAATGATGACGTCGTAACGGGCGTTCGAACCTCGTACGAACCGACGGGCGTCTGCGACGTGGAGCCGGAGCTGGGGTCCATGATTGTTCTGGGGCGCGAACGCGGATTGGAGGGCGGCGACCTCCGGGACGAGTTCAACCCCGTCGGCGGTGAGTCCGGGATGGGATCCCAGGGAGGCGAAGGAGATCCCGGTGCCCACCCCGAGAAACAGGGCACTGTGCGGATCCGGATGGAACAGCAGGGGCAGATGACCGTGGCGACGTTCGGCGATGGCGGAGGCGGTGCCGCCCATGGTGAACCGGTTGTTGGTGCGGAGGATCCGGTTGCCGTCGGGTTGTCGTACGACCGTGACGGTGTCCGACGGCCCTTCCACCAGGTGGAGGATCTGGCTGGCCGGGGGAGGTTGTTGCAGGTGGAGACTCCTGGGCAGTGTGAACAGCGCGGCCGCCACCCCGATCACACCGATCCATTGTCGTTTCTGAAGGGAGAGGAGACCAAGCAGGGCGAGGTAGGCGGTTCCGAGAACGCACAGGGTCCAGCGGGAGCCGAGCGCTGGCAGGAGGCCGAGTCCAACGACGATCGGGGCTAGGGCGGCACCGGTGAGGTTCCAGGCGACACCGCGCGCGAGTCCCATCGGCGAAACACGGGCCCCGGTGGCGAGGGTGCCGAAGAGGAGTCCCATCATGACCGAGGGCAGGGTCATGACGGATGCGGCCACGCCGAACTCGGCGAGGATCGAAGCGAGGGTTCCATCACCCATCAGACCGCGGAGCAGCTCGTTCAGGGCCCCGGTGATCGGGAAGGTCCATCCGGCAAGGGCCACCGTGGCGGCGAGGAGGACGAGCAGCCTGGGGACGGCATGGGCTGGGTCCGGTGCGAGGCGGTTCTGCAAGGCGGCGCCGAAGGCCGTCCCGATTAGGTACACGGACAGGATCGCAGCGTAGGTGAAGACGGTGTCTTCGAGGACCTGGCTCAGCAGCCGTGTGGCGAGCAGCTCGTATCCGATTCCGAGGAGTCCCGTCGTCCAGAGCAGGAGTCCGAGTCGGGCCGAGGACCCCGTGTTGACGGGAGCCGGTGCGGCTTGGCGGGCTGCCGGTGCCGGCCGCGGAGTCCTGGCGGATGAAGCGGTGGCCTTATCGGGCTTCCGTATGAGACCGATGGCAGCAAGGACGAGGGCGCAGAGGAGGTTGACCCCTGCGAAGACCTTCACGGAGTTGGGCAGGCCCACGGTGGGTTGGATCCAGAGGATGGCGAGACCCACTCCCAGGACGGCACCGAAGGTATTGGCGGCGTAGAGGGGGCCGATCTGGCGGTGGGAGTTCGTGGGGTGCAGCTGGGAGGCAAGGTGTTCGATCGCCGGGAGGGTCGCTCCCATGGCCAGCGTGGCGGGCAGGAGGGTGAGTCCGGGCAGGAGGAAGCAGGCGAGCCAGTGGATGGCCTGCGACGGTGCCGGGCCCAGGGTCTGCCACGACGCCTCGGACACCATCTGAAGGAGCCAGACGGACAGCAGGGCCCAGCTTCCGATCAGACCTTCAAGACCGGCACATCGGAGGGCCTGCGCGCGGGGATCGTCCCGCTGTCGACGCCACCACCAGGCACCACCGGCCAGGCCGCCGAAGAAGGTGGTCAGCACCCCAAAGGTCGCGGGGATCTCCTGTCCGAGGCCCAGCGACAGCATGCGGGTCCAGGCGAGCTGGAGCCCGAGTCCTGCGGCGCCGGACAGCGTGAAGAGGAGTCGAAGGGTTGGGAGCACAGTGCCGGATGCTGGGACAACTCCCGACGGTGTCAGAGGGACTCACGCGGAGACGCGGAGACGCGGAGGTGGGAGGAAATTGTGACGGCGTGGGCCACCAGGATCTTCGGGTTTGGAGCTGCCGTGATTCGCAACATGGGGACGGCCCAGCCGGTTTGAACTTTCAGCCGTCAGCTCTCCATGTCCATCCCCCGCCTCACACGACTTCCGGGATCCGGTACCGCTTCCGGTAGGCCGGCCGCAGCAGGGCGTTGGCATCGTCGCTGTTGGTGAAGCGTTCGGTTGTGGCGTCGAACTCCAGCTGGCGCTTGCCGACGCGGTAGGAGGTGTTGGCGAGGTGGACGAGGCAGGCGCTCGGGTGGGCCTTGGCGATCTCCGCATTGGGTTCCTTCCGGGAGCGCACGCAGTCGATGAAGTTCGGCTGGTGCCACTTGTCCGGGAAGTAGCCCTTGTCCTGGTCGAGGATCTTGCCGCCCTCGACCACAACCTGCCACCCACAGCCATGTCGGCCGAGGTACATCAGGGCCTTGGTGCCGTAGATCTCGATCCGGGTCGCGGAGGTCGGCCAGTGGGGCCACTTGTCACCGTAGCGGACTTCGCCCGGGAACTTCCGCATGTAGCCGGTCGCATTGCCGCTCTCACAGGTCAGGGTGAAGTCCCCGTAGTCGTAGGTGATGCACTGGAACTCCGGGACCTCGCGCTGGGACTGGAACGCATAGTTGCCGCCGACGCAGAGGACCGATTTCGGGTGTCCGGGATCACCGAGGGCCATTCGGGCGAGGTCGAGCTGGTGGCTGGCGTCGTCCGCCAGGGTGCCACCCTTGTAGGCCCAGTAGGGATGCCAGTCCCGGTGGCGTCCGGGATTGTAGGGTACCTCGGGTGCGGGACCGAGCCAGGCATCCCAGTCGAGTCCCGCGGGGACCGGGGCATCGGGCACGGGTTCCCAGCGGGCGCCGTCGAGGAGATTGTAGACCTTCACGTGGACGATCCGGCCCAGCTTGCCGCTGGCGATGTAGTCGCGTGCGGTGGCGGCATACGGACCGCTCCGGTTCTGAAATCCGACCTGGACGATCCGGCTATACTTCCGGGTGGCCTCGATCATCTTCCGGCCCTCCCAGACGCTCATGGAGGGGTTCTTCTCGACGAAGACGTCCTTGCCGGCCTGGCAGGCCCAGACGGTGGCCAGGGCGTGCCAGTGCTCTGGGGTGGCGATGACGACGGCGTTGACGTCGGGATCCTCGAAGGCAACCCGCATGTCGCTGATGCGTTGGGGAGCACGCCCCTGTGTGGCGGCGAGCTCCGTGATGATCCCGCCACCGCGCTCGGTCCAAACGTCACAGACATACTTGAACTCGACGCCCGGGAGCTTGGACATCCCTGAGGCATGGGCGGCGGCCCGCCCTCCGGCGCCGATGAGGGCGAGGACGACCTTGTTGCTCGGGCTCTGGGCGCGGGCGGACTGCGAGGCGAGCCAGCCGGCTCCGGTGGCAAGGGCCGCGGTGGTGCGACCCGAGGTGCCGAGGAACCGGCGACGGTTGAGGCGATGGGGGTTCATGGGCAGCAGGTGGAAGAGGGAAGAGTTAACGGGCGCGGCGCCCAAGTCTCAACGCCCGACTCAGGACTTTCTGGGCGGGGCCCCACTCCGCGACACCGTCATGCCAGAATGGGGCGCACGACATGTCCGTGGACGTCGGTGAGTCGATGGTCCCGGCCGCCGAACCGGAAGGTGAGCCGCTCGTGGTCAAGCCCCAGCAGATGGAGCAGCGTGGCGTGGAGATCGTGGACCTCGACACGATCCTCCACCGCCTTGTAGCCGTACTCGTCGGTTGCACCGTGGGCCATGCCGCCCCGAACCCCGCCGCCGGCCATCCAGAGGCTGAAGCCGAATGGGTTGTGATCGCGTCCGTCCCGTCCCTGCGCGAAGGGGGTCCGACCGAACTCGCCGGAGAACAGCACGAGGGTCTCGTCGAGAAGTCCTCGTGCCTTGAGATCGGCGAGGAGTCCGGCGATCGGCTGGTCGACGGCCCGGGCATTGAGGGCGTGGTTGTTGCGGAGGTCGCCGTGGGCGTCCCATCGGGCATTGCCATGTGCCCGGGGACAGGTCAGCTCGACGAACCGGACCCCGCGCTCCACCAGCCGGCGCGCCACGAGACACTGCCGGCCGTAGGTCCGCGTGTGTTCGAACGCGGCGTCTATCCCGTAGAGCCGACGCGTGGCCGCCGACTCGCCCGTGATGTCCGTGGCGTCCGGGACCGACATCTGCATCCGGGCCGCCAGTTCCTGGTTGGCGATGGCCGACTCCAGGGCGTCGTGCCGTCCCAGGGATCCGAGGCCCGCTGCATCCAGACGACGCACGGTGTCGAGCTTCAGGCGTTGGAGGTCCGGGAGGCGCTCGAGCGGCTGGATGTTGGCGAGGGCCGGAGACTGGTTCCGGAGCAGGGAGGCCTGGTGGGTCGCCGGCAGGAATCCCGCACCGAAGCAGTCGAGTCCACCCGACGGCGTGAGTCCGCCATCCAGCACGACATATCCCGGAAGGTCCGCGGCCTCGGATCCCAGGCCGTAGGTTGCCCAGGCGCCCATCGAGGGACGGCCGGCCATGCCGGTGCCGCAGTGGAGGAAGTAGTTGGCGGCGTTGTGCTCGGAGAAGTTGGAGACCATCGACCGGATCACACAGAGGTCGTCGGCGCAGCGGGCGAGGGAGGGGAACAGGTCGCTGATCTCGAGTCCGCTCTGCCCGTGATGGCGGAAGGCCCACGGACTCCCGAGCACCGCCCCGTTGTCCTCGAACTGGGTCGGTTCCGCCTTCAACCCGAACGGCTTTCCGTCCTCTCGGGTCAGACGCGGCTTCGGATCAAACGTGTCCACCTGTGACACCCCGCCGTCCATGTAGAGGAAGATGATGTTCCGCGCTTTGGGTCGGGCCGTGGGGAGCCGGACCGGACGGTTCGTGGATCGCCCTTCCTCGGCCAGGAGCGATGTGAGCGCCACGGCACCGAATCCAAGGGCTCCCTCCCGCAACATGCGACGACGGGTCATTCCGATGAGGCGTCCTGAGGAATCCGGAGGGATGGGGTGTTCAGGGCACATACCGGAACTCCTTGAGCAGGAACATCACATGGCAGGCCTCGGTCCAGGTCTCCTGGACGACCTCGCTGTCCTTGGACTGGTCTCCCTGCCGATGCCCCACCAGCTGAAGTAGAGCCTCCGTCTCTCCGTCGTCCGGGAATCTCCCCAGGGCGTCGAGGTAGAGGGACCGGATCCGTTCTTGGGGCGTGGCGGGAGGTCCGGCCAGGATCCGTTCCGACCAGACCCTGGCCTGGTCCCGGACAAAGGGATCGTTCATCAATGCGAGGGCCTGTCCGGGCACGTTGGAGACGGAGCGCTGGCCCACGGTGGAATCGGGAATCGGGAGGTCGAAGGCCAGCTGGAAGGGCGACAGGAAATTCCGGCGCGTCTCCTGGTACACGGTCCGGCGCCCCGCGCCGTCGAGGGGCCCCGAGGGGTTCTTCACCCACATGCGATCCCCCATGAAGGGTGTGAAATGGGTCAGGATAGACGGGCCGAACATGGCGGAGTCGAGCCGCCCCGATACGGCGAGCAGGGAGTCCCGGATCGCCTCGCCCTCGAGCCGGCGCAGGCGCATGCGATGCAGCAGCGCGTTGTCGGGATCCCGTCGCTCCGCCTCGGGATCGGACGGCGTGCTGGACATCCCAAACGTGCGGGTGAGGCACAGACGCCGGATCAGCGGCTTCGCGGAACCGCCACCCTCACGGAATGAGACCACGAGGTGGTCCAGCAGTTCCGGATGGGTCGGGTCCTGCCCCAGGGCGCCGAAATTGTCGACCGACGGGACGAGTCCGACACCGAAGAGGTGGGCCCAGATGCGGTTGACGAACACCCGGTGGGTGAGCGGGTTGGCGGGGTCGGTCACCCGGGCGGCGAGTTCGAGGCGTCCGCCGTCGCAGCGGTTGCCATCAGGCTGCGAGGGGGAAAGGGCCCTGGGAAACCGGGGCAGGATCTCGGACCCCGGTTTCCGGGGGTCGCCGCGCAGCTGCACCCGCGTCGGCTCGAGGGTTCCCTGTGCCATGGCGAGAGCCCGGACCGGGTCGCCCACGGCTGTCGCGGCCCGACGATGCTCCAGAGCCAGCGTTGCAATCGTGTCGCCCTGCCGGCCCCAGTCGAGCAGACCGTGTCGCGAGAGCCAGGAGATCTGCTCGAGGTCCGGTCCGGCATCCTCTCCACGAGACCAGCGGCGGAGCCCTTCCTGGACGGAGCGTTCCAGGGCGGTGGCGCGCGACTCGAGTGTGTCCCCGTGGGCGAGGTCCGGTAGGAGCGCCGGATCCGGTGGCGGTGTGGCCTCGCGGGACATCAGGACCTGTCCGATGGCGAGGTCGCCGTCGCCTCCGTCGAGGAACTCGAGGTACACCGACTTCCCGAGGTGGCGTTTCAGGTCGGGGATGGAGAACCACTGGAAGCGGCCGCCAGTGTCCACATCGAACTGGGTGCGCTCGAAGAGGAGCGGGTTGAACTCCCGGAGGGCGTAGCGGGCGAGGATGAGCTTCACCCGACCACTCCGACCAGCGAGTCGCAGGTGGAGGTGGGGTTCCGTGAGGGTGAAGGTGGCGGTTCGAAGGGTCCCCTCGAATCCCGGTGCGAGGTGGCCGCTATGGACAATCCCCGACGGAAGGAAATCGACCTGGTCCTCGACGAATCGCCAGGCGGCTGGTGGCGTTGGCATCGATGCAAACGCGTGCCCGCTGGCGAAGCCTTGTTGGGGGGGCATCAAGATCGGCTGGTCACCCGGTCGTGGCGTGGCTTCGGCGGCCGCCTTTTGGTTGGGAGGGCTCTTGGTCTGGGACACCACCACTGCGAGGGGATGCAGGGTGTCCTCGGACTTGAGCTCCCGCAGCGTTGTCACCCAACGCGCGAGGGTCCAGGCGTCCAGTCCCTTGCCGGCGGCCACACGCACAACCTCCTCCGGGGGGGGATCCATGCGTTGGGTCGAGCCGGCTGCCGAGAGGGCCGCTGCGATTCGCTCCGCAGCGAGGAGATGGTCTTTTAGGCGAGGGGCTCCGTCCTCGATAGCCCTTCGGACCGCAGAGCGCAGCCTGGGGGTTTGTCGGGCATGGAGCTCCTCCAGCTCGATGGCCTGCGTTCCGATGGAACCCTCGGGATCGAGCACGGCGCTGTCCTGCCGTGCACCGCGGAGGAAGGCGGTCAGCCCGTAGTAGTCCTCCATGGCGATGGCATCGAACTTATGATGATGGCACCGGGCGCAGGAGACCGTCAGGCCTAGGAAGGTCTTTGAGAAGACGTCGACCTGATTGTCGATCCGGTCGGCCTCGTCCTGGAGCAGGTCCACGGGGGCATGGGTGGCCTGATGGAGATACCAGAAGCCCGTGGCGACGAGGGATTCGTTCCAGCCGCCCGCAGCGGCACGGCGGGGATCCGGGAGGAGGTCCCCGGCGATGTGTTCGGTGACAAAGCGATTGTAGGGAAGGTCCTCGTTGAAGGCCCGTATGAGGTAGTCCCGGTAGCGCCAGGCATTGGCGATGGGGTAGTCCTGCTCATGGCCATAGGATTCGGCAAACCTCACGAGATCCATCCAGTGTCGGGCCCACCGTTCCCCGAACCGGGGCGAGGCAAGGAGCCGGTCCACGATCCGAGCCCGTGCCGCATCGGAAGGGTCCCGGAGAAACGTGAGGGTGGTCTCGGGGTCGGGCGGGAGTCCTGTCAGCGCCACATGCACCCGGCGCAGCCACACGTGGGGTGATGCGGGTTCGGCGGGCCGGATGCCGGCGGCCTCGAGTCGGGACAGGATGAACCGATCCACGGCATCCTTCACCCACGCGCCATCCCGGACCTCCGGGATCGCGGGCGATGTCACGGGCCTGAGTGACCAGCGTTCAGCCCGGGACTGGAACAGGGCCTCCCACTCAGCGGTGCGGTCCGGCGAGGAGGGTTCCGTTCCGCAGGCGGCGGTTCCTGCGGCGAGGCAGGCCAGCACCAGTGCTGCGCCCCTGGCGCGGAGGCCATGCATCGCGGATTGGGGGCCGATCATGCGGCGATCCTGAGGAAGCCATGGGCGGCGGTTGAGATGGGAAATAGCGACATCCGACTGGGGCGGGCAGGGATAGGGGTGGCAACTGTGGGACGCTACAGTCGACTTATCCTGTGGGTCAAACCCCGGGGTGTTGGGACTCCCACGGCGCCACGAAGGCAAGAGAGCGGATCGGGGATTGGAAAACCGGTTCTTCGCCGTTTTCGGTGGGCTTGTCGCCATGGCCCGGTGCGACTCGCGGGCCGGGCCGTCCAAGTCACTGGGTTCAGGGTTGGACGCGCTCCAACCCTTGGGTCCATCGGATTGCCAGCTGGCCTGCCTGTTCGACAAACGCCTCGGCCTCACCCGGGATCAGCCGAAAGGTGTCGCTGTAGACCATCAACACCCGGTCCGAGGCGAAGACGCGGAATCTCGGATGATCCAGGACGAGGCGCCGGAGTTCCTGGGTGAAGAGCGGACGGATCCGATCGGGTTGCGGGGACTGGAGCCAGGCGGCCTTCGAGAATGCTAGATCCTCGTCGAACTGCATCCGCTCCCACCCTTCGAGCGGATGGATTCCCGACCACCGCGATCCGACCGCACTGGTGAACTCAGGCCAGCTCCAGAGCGGACTCTCGATCCGTATCACGATGTAGGCTTCCTTGCGTCGTTCCCGTCCGCAGAGATATCCGAACAGGGAGGTCCGCAGACCTTCCTGGACGCGCTCGTATCCGGGTCGTGAATGGGTGTTCCCGGGCGACTTGAATCCATCGAACACCAGTCGGGGATGGTTCCGATGCTCTACGGGGATCCAGTCGGGTATGAGTTCGTGTCCTAGGTCCACGACCTGGAATCCCAGAGAGGCGAGACGGTCCCGGCATTCGCCATCGAGGCGCCGGGCTGCACTCCTGAGCAGGGTGACCAGGGCGATGCCACCCACCAGGAGGCCGACTCCCATGACGGTGCCGGTGTGGTCCGCGTATTGGGGAAGGAGGAAGTGGAGGAGCAGGGGGGTCAGGGCCCAGGCGAGGACAAGGACCGTCAGGAGGGTCCCCTCACGACGATTCAGTTTCATGGGAGGGTGGCCGCCGGAGCTGCGACCTCTACAGAGCGAAGAATTGTCGGATCTTGCCCAGCAGATCGCCGGACCCGATCGATTCCTTCCTGGCACTGGCGAGAACGGCATCGCGCTCGGCCATTCTGGCCTCGAGTGCCTGGCCGAGGATGGTCACGAGTTCGGGGCGCAGGGCCATGATCCGTCCGAACGAGTCCTTCGAGATCTCCAGTACCCGTGTCTCCTCGAGGGCCGTCACGGTTGCCGACCGGGGCGCACCGGTCAGGAGGGACATCTCCCCGAAGTAGTCCCCCGGGTTGAGGGTTGCCAGGCGGGTGGGCGGACCGTCGCCGTTCCGGGCAGTGACCTCCACGTGTCCTTGGAGCAGCACGAACAGGCTCTCGCCCGAGGCGCCCTGCCGGACGATGGGTTCGCCCACGCCAAACAACCGTTCGACGCCTTCACTGGCGATGCGCTGGAGCTCTCCCTCTTGGAAGACGCTCAGCAGGCCGATCGTGCCCAACCGTGCAATGCGGCGGTCCACCAACTCTTCGATTGAATCGACCGGAGGCGGTGGCATCGGGGTGAGACGAACCGCGTGGGTCGCGACCGGCATCTCGATGCCGTTTCGAGAGAACGCATACCAGATCCGGTCGCGCGCCATGCCGTCCACCCGGTCGCGCTTGTCGAAATCCTTCGTGAAGAACCGGACCCAGTACTCGATGCCGCGTTCCTTGAAGTCGTTGGTCACCACGGATGGGGCCGGATGTTCGAGGACGCCGAAGCTCCCCCGGATGGCGTCGAGAATGATCGACTGGACCCGTTGAGTCGGGACGCCGTAGGGGGCGATGACGAAGAGCGAACGTCGGGACCAGGGATCGGGCTTCGTGAAATTGCGGATGGAGGCCTGGGCCAGCTGACCGTTCGGGATAATCACATAGGCTTCGTCGAGGGTCAGGACCTTGGTGGCCCGCCAGTTGACCTCGACGACCCTGCCGATGTGGGCGGGATTGGTATCATACTGGATCCAGTCGCCCACCTCGAACGGGTGTTCGGCGTGGATGGCGAGGCCGGCGAAGACGTTGCCGAGGGTGTCCTTGAGCGCGAAGCCGAGCGCGGCCGTGAGCATGGCTGAACCGGTGAAGAGGTTCTGCGCATTGATCCCGCCCTCGTGCAGGAGGGTGATGAAGGCGAGGACCAGCGTGATCCAGCGGAGGACGTCGATGACGATCTGGGGCAGGGGCTTGCGGAACCGCTCCCAGAGGCAGGCCGTGGCGAGGAGCAGGATGGACTGGAGCAGCGATGCAAGGAGCAGGAATCGGGTGAGGAGCCTCGCTGCGGCGACCGCGCCGGCGAAATTCGGGAAGAGCAGCGACACCATCCACGGAAGGGGTGCCATGACGAGCAGCAGCACCGGCCAGCGTGCACGCATCCGGGATCCACCGGGAAGGGTCATGAGCAGCAGCAGGCAGGCGCCCACCGCGAAGAGGGTCTCCGTGAGAAGGCTCATGCTGATCTGCGGCGTTGGAATCGACTGCGCCATCAGGAGGAATCCGTTGGCAGCGGGATGCGGGGTGTCAGACATGGGGCGGCTTCCAGGAAGCGAACCATGAAACCGGTCCGACGGGGAAGGCCGGGGCTTTAGCGGGGGCAGTCCGGAGGAATCAGCCTTTACCCCCTGCCCTCCTTCCGGCAGAACTCGCGGCCCCATGGAACGCACACTCATCCTCTGCAAGCCCGACTGCGTCGAACGCAACCTCTCTGGCGAGGTCCTGTCCCGATTGGAGCGCGCCGGCCTCCGCATCCAGGCCGCCAAGATGATGCGCCTGACCCCGGAGCTGCTTGCAGAGCACTACTCCCATCTCAAGGACCGCCCGTTCTTCCCCGAGATCGTGTCGTTCATGATGTCCCAGCCCGTGCTGGCGGTGATTCTGTCCGGCGACAATGCCGTGGCGAAAGTCCGTGAGCTGCTGGGTCCAACCGATTCCCGCAAGGCTCCCAAGGGAACCCTCCGTGGCGATCTCGGCACCGACAGCATGCACAACATCGCCCACGCCTCGGATTCGACCGAGAACGCCGAGATCGAGGTCCGTCGGTTCTTCCGGGCTGACGAGATCCTGACCTGACCGGCCATTCCCGCCGGTTGGCGCCCCGTTCTGGGGCTGCCCCCCGGAAGGGTTCAGCCCCAGAATGGATTCAGCGCCGAGTGGCGTCCGACCCGGACGCTCTGTCCGATCGCGGCCGTGATGTGCTGCTTCGCCATGCCCACGGCCTCGTCGAGGCCAAGCCCCAGTGCGAGGTAGGCCGTGATCGCGGCGGAGTAGGTGCAGCCGGTGCCGTGGGTGGAGACCCCCCGAACAAACGGTGCCGACAGGATTACCTGCTGACGGTTGTCGACGAACACGTCCGAGGCCTTGGGACTGCGGCGAAGGTGCCCCCCCTTGAGCAGCACCGCGCAGCCGAATCTCAGGTGGAGTTCCACCGCGGCACCTTGCAGTTCGTCGAGGGATCGGATCGGGTGTCCGAGCAGCAGGACCGCCTCGTCGAGATTTGGCGTGATGAGGGTCGCCAGCGGGAACAGGTCGCGTGTGAGGGTCCGGATGGCGGACGGTTTCAGCAGTTGGGCGCCGCTGGTGGCGACCATGACGGGATCGACTACGAGGGGCGGGGCCTTCTTCGTGGGCCAGACCTCCACCATCGCCCGGATCAGGGATTCGCTGTAGAGCATGCCCGTCTTGCAGGCGGCGGGTCGCAGCTCCGAGAAGACGGCCCGGATCTGTTCCTGCAGGAACGCGGGGGGCACCGCCTGGACTGCGGAGACCCTTTTTGGATTCTGGGCTGTAAGGCAGGTGACGGCCGAGGTACCGAAGGCCCCGATGGCGGCGAAGGTCTTGAGGTCGGCCTGGAGTCCCGCACCGCCGCCGGAGTCGGAACCGGCGACGGTCAGGGCGATGGACTGGGACGGGTGTTTGGGGGAGGGCATCTCAGTCGAGATGTCCGGCACGGGCCAGCTGGTAGACGTCGGCGATCTTCTTCACGTCGGCCCGGATCCGTTTGGCAAGGGTCTTGGCGAGCTCGAACAGGAGCGGCGTGGCGAGTTCGGCCTGTTCCTTGCAGAGTTTTTCGAACCGGTTGGCAGTGATCCGGAGCAGGGTGGAGGAGGAGTTTGCGACGACGTCCGCCGAGCGCGGCCCACCGTCGAAAAGGGCCATCTCGCCGAAGATATCGCCGGGACCGAAGCGCGCGAGCTCGGTCTCCTTGCCGCCGGCGATGATGCGGGCGCGGACCTCGCCGTCGAGGACCGCGTACATCGCGTCACCGGGAGCGCCCTGGTGGACGATGACCTTGTAGGCGTCGGCCTTCACGATCTCCATGATCTGCACGAAGCGGCCAAGCTGCTGGTCGTTCATGCCCGAGAGGGCGCGGACGCGTCGCAGCATCCCGGGGCGGAGACCCATCACCAGCGGGGTCACCTCATCCGCAGCGCCCGTGGCCGTCGAGCGGCCAGCAAAGGCGTCCTTCAGTTCAGCGACATCCCCGGCCTTGATCCACTGGTCCTTCTCGCCGAGATGCACCCAGGTCGCAGCCACGACCCGCTCCTCCCGCACCCACTGTTCCAGGGTGGAGAGGGGGACGGGGCCGTAGACGACATCGTCGGCCGCCCAGATCTTGAACTCCGTGGGTTGAGGGGATTCGGACATGATCGCGAGATGAGAGCGGTGATCGGTCGGTTTTGGGAGCGAAAACTGTGGTCGATAGCCGGCGGTTCCCGGGAGTCGCGGAACGGAGGGACTGCGATCCCCCACGGACGATCCCGGCAACAAAAAACCCCGCAGCCCATCGGGCCTGCGGGGTTGAGGAAGAACGGACCGTTCAGCCGAGCTTCGCCAGGGCTGCCTTGACCGCCTCGAAGTTGGGCAAGTCCTTGGGCGTGGCAGTCTGCTCGGAGTATTGGACGACCCCGTTCTTGTCGACGACGAATGCCGCGCGGGCGGAGGTGTCCCCGATCCCAGCGAGATTCGGGAACACGACATCGTAGGCCTTCGTGGTGGTCTTGTTGAGATCGCTGCCGAGACGGATGCCAATCTTGCTCTGGGTCGCCCAGCTCTCCTGAGCGAAGGGGCTGTCCACGCTGATGCCGATGACGTCGGCGTTCAGCGAGTGGTAGGCGCCGAGACCGGCGGTGATGTCGCACAGCTCCTGGGTGCAAACCCCGGTGAAGGCGAGGGGGAAGAAGAGGAGAACGGTGTTCTTCTTGCCGAAGTTGTCGGAGAGCTTGATGTCCTCGAGTCCAGCTGCGGTCTTCCGCTTGAGGACGAAGTCAGGGGCTTTGGAGCCAACAGGGATGGGCATGGTGGAATGACTGGTTGATCGTTGTTAGTGCGTCCGAAGGCTAGGAGCCGCCACTGCAGCGAGTCAAAGCACTTCAGGAGATGGATGGACCGGGATCACAGAACCGCAAGGACCTCGGCCGGGTGGGTCTCGGGTTTCACGGTGGTCCAGATGTGCTGGATCCTCCCATCGGCCCCGATCAGGAAGGTGACCCGGTTCGTGCCCATGTACTTGCGGCCCATGAAGACCTTCTCGCCCCAGACTCCGTAGGCGGTGACGATGGCCTTGTCGGTGTCGGCGATCAGCGGGAAGGAGAGCTGGAACTTGGTGGTGAACTTCTGGTGGGCGGTGACGGGGTCGACACTGACACCCCAGACGAGGGCCCCCTTTTTCACGAAGTCCGCATGGAGGTCGCGGAACCCGCAGGCCTCCTTGGTGCAGCCCGGGGTGTCGTCCTTGGGATAGAAGAACAGGACGACCGGCTTGCCCTTGGCGTCACGGAGCCGGACCTGGGTGCCGTCCGTCGTGAGCGCCTCGAAATCGGGGGCCCGGTCGCCGACCTTGAGCGCAAGAGTGATGGCTTTTGGCATGGGAGGTCAGCGTATCGCGGAAGTCGGTGTCGGCAACCGGTCGGAGGGAAACAAAAAGGCCGGCACCGAGGTGCCGGCCTTGCGATCCACAGGGGTGTCCCGTGTTACTTGAGCACCGCCTGATGGAACTCGAACCAGTCGTCGAGGTTGTTCAGGTTGATCGCGTCGGGGAGCACGCCGCCGTCGTCCGGGAGACCGTTGGCGGAGAGGATGCCCTTCCGGGTTTCGTCGGCATGGATGTAGCCGGCGATGGAGACGTTGAGCTTGTGGATGTTGCCCTTGGTGAGGTTCACGCCGGGCTGCTGCTTGATCCAGGCCTCGAACTGGGGGTAGGTGGGCTTCTGCTCGGTGATGAAGGCCTTGACGGCCTCGGCCTTCAGGCCGAGGGCGCCGATGACCATCATGTCATAGCCCTGGCCGATGCCAGGATAGCCGGGGGCGAGCTTGCCACGGGCCTCGAGGGAGACCTTCTGCCAGAGGCGGGGGAGGTGGAGGATGCCGAGCGGGCCGGCGAGGCCGGAGCTGATCAGGGGAACGTAGGAGTCACTCATGGTAATCGAAATGAATTCGGTGAGCCGTCAGACTAGGCGAACCGTTTCCGAGGGGGCAACGCTTTTGACGGGATTCGCACGGCGGCGGCACCGACGCGAACCCGCCCGGGACGTCCCCGTGGCGGTCAGAGCGCGACCTTGAACTGTTCCCCGCCACGGACGCTCCGGACGAAGGCGGCGAGCAGGACCGGGATCTGTGCGAGGTCCTTCAGGGAAATCATCTCCACCGGCGAGTGCATGTAGCGGTTGGGAAGGCTAACCAGGGCGCTGGGGATGCCCCCGCGCGTCCAGAAGATTGCGTCGGTGTCGGTGCCGCTCGTAGAGCTCATCGCCTCGTGCTGGAGTGCGATCTTCGAATCCGAGGCGCACTCCTCAAGCCGGGCCACGACCCCGGGGTGGTTGCAGCCGCCGTGGGTCAGCGTAGGTCCGCGTCCGAGCCGCACATCACCATGCTGGCGTTTGTCCACGGTCGGGATGTCGGTCGCGTGGGTGACGTCCACCACCAGCGCCACATCCGGGTGCAGCGAGTAGGCGATTTGTCGGGCGCCGAGCAGGCCGACCTCCTCCTGGATGTTCGAGACGGCGCAGACCTCGGCTTCGATCGGACCGCCGTCCTCCCGGATCAGACGGAGCGTCTCCGCCACGGCCCAGGTGCCGATCCGGTTGTCGAAGGCCCGGGCCACCGCGATGTCGTCGCTGAGACGCTGGAACCCGGCGGCGATCGTGATCGGGTCGCCGATCCGGACCCGCTTCAGGACCGCCTCGCGCGAGGTCTCCCCGATGTCGAGGAAGAGGTCGTGGATCTTGGGCTCGTCCCTTTTGTCGTCGCCCTTGGTGAGATGGGGGGCGACGGATCCGAAGACGCCCTGGACGGGGCCGGACCTGGAGTGGATGACCGCCCTCTGGGCCCGGGTGATGCCGGGGTTCACGCCGCCGGCACGGCGGACGTGGATGAATCCGTCGTCGGTGACGTGGTTGACCGTCATGGCGATCTCGTCGGCATGGGCGGCCAGCATGATGCGGGGGCGGCGCCCGCTCCCGATCCGCGCCACGCAGTTGCCATACGCATCGCTGAACGTCTCGTCGGCGAACTGCCTAGCGTAGTCGAGCCAGACCCTTTGGCCGCGGTGTTCGTGTCCGGTGGGGCTGGGGGTGTTGACGAGGGTTTCGAGGAACGCGAGCGATTCGGGACGCATCGTGTGAGGGTATGGGGGATGCCTGCTGCTTCAAGTGCCTTCGAGGAACGCGGAGGGTGGGGAAGGGGATTCACGCGGAGGTGGGGAGACGCCGAGTAAAAAGCGGGAGGCGGAGGGGCGGATTTTCAAAGTGGGGGATTGGGAAGAAGGAAATGGGGGAAGCCGCCGGGTTGGGATTCTCGGATGCCTATCCCTCTCGGGGAGACAGAGCGAAATTCGAGGCGATGGCACCAGGTCTGCGGGGTTCCGGGCATTCCGGGGTGTCCTGCATGGTTCTGCGGTGCAGCCGATCCCTCCCTGGAATGGTCGTCCTCCGCGTCTCCGCACCTTCGCGTGAGTCTCCCCTTCATGCCCCGCGTGCCACCCGTGGGACATAACCGAGAGCGATGCGTTCGATGCCATCCTTCATCAACGGGGCTCCAAAGTTGAGCAGAAACCCCAGCCGCAGGCCGGTGAGCTTCAGATAGGTCAGGACCTGTTTCGAGTGAACGCGGGACACCTGCTCCACCGATTTGAGTTCGAGGAGCACCTCATCCTGGACGATCAGGTCCGCACGGAACCCTTCCGGAAAATGGAGGTCCCGGTACCGGATCGGGATCGGGACCTGGCGTCGCACGGTGAGTCCCCGGCATTCAAGTTCCCTGGCGAGGACAGACTCGTAGACCTGCTCGAGCAACCCGGGTCCGAGCTCGCGGTGCACCTGCAGCGCCGCATCGACAATGACAGCCGGCAGTGATTCATGCGGAGAGTTTTCGGATTTGGTTTCCATGTGCGCAATTTCACGGGCGTTCCATTGCAATTCCATCGCCAGATTTAGGGATGCCTGCTGCTTCAAGTGCCTTCGAGGAACGCGGAGGGTGGGGAGGGGGACTCACGCGGAGGTGGAGAGACGCCGAGTAAAAAGAGGGGAGCGGAGAGGCGGATTTTCAAAGCGGGGGATTGGGAAGAAGTAAATGGGGGAAGCGGCCGGGTTGGGATTCTCGGATGACTATCCCTCTCCGGGAGACAGAGCGAAATTCGAGGCGATGGCACCAGGTCTGCGGAGTTCCGGCCATTCCGGGGTTTCCTGCATGGTTCTGCGGTCCAGCCGATCCCTTCCTGAAATGGTCTTCCTCCGCGTCTCCGAGCCTTCGCGTGAGTCTCCTCCCCTTTTTCCGGTTTCTACTCCGGGCCCGATCTCCCTAGCTTCGCCGAGTGATCCTGATTGTGATGGGTGTCTCCGGGTGCGGGAAGACCACCGTGGGCTCGTTGGTCGCCCAGCGGCTTAGCTGGGCGTTCCGGGACGCCGACTCATTCCATCCCCCCGAGAACATCGCGAAGATGAGTGCCGGCCTGCCGCTGAATGATCAGGACCGCCGTCCGTGGCTCCTCTCCATCCAGACCTTCATGAAGGCCGAAAACGCCGCGGGTCGAAGCGCCGTCATCGCCTGCTCCGCCCTCAAGCAACAGTACCGCGATCTCCTTCTCTTCGGGGATCCCGAGGTTCGATTCGCCCATCTCCACGGCAGCCGCGATCTGATCGCCGCCCGTCTCGGGGACCGGAAAGGCCATTTCATGCCGGCCACGCTCCTCGAGAGCCAGTTCGCAACGCTCGAGGTCTCGGACGACATCCCGCGCTTCGACATCGCCGCTGCCCCGGAGAGGGTCGCGGACGACATCATCGACCGCCTGCAGCTCAAGGGCTGAGGCGTCTCCGCCCCGGTGGCTGCCAGCGTCGGTGGACTCGCCAGGAGGAGTGGGTGTCACAATACCGCGCGATGCCTTGGCGCTTTGCGTCCGGATGGGGGGCTTCGCCTCGTGGAAGGTGTGCGATTCTCTGCCGGGGAGGGGTTCATGTCCACTTGTCGGCCCTGCGCACGCTGGCGGTTCCAGGCTTCCACCCTAGAGTGCGCCGGTGATCGTCGAACTCATCACCACCGGGTCCGAGCTGCTCCTGGGTCGGGTCCTAAACACCCATAGCCAGTGGATCGGCACCCGCATGGCCGAGCAGGGAATGCCGCTGTCGCATCATGTGACGGTTCCCGACACTGCGGAGGCCATCTGCGGGGCGGTGCAGATGGCGCTGTCCCGGTCCGATCTCGTCATCACCACGGGTGGACTCGGCCCCACAAGCGATGACATCACCCGCGAACGCATCGCGGGCCTGCTGGGCACCCGACTGGTGTTCCACCCCGAGGTCGAGGCTGCCATCCGGGCCTTCTTCGAGTCGCGCCGTCGCCCGATGCCCGAGAAGACCCGCGTCGAGGCCTGGGTTCCCGAGGGGGCGACCTATTTTCTGAACCACCATGGAACGGCTCCGGGGCTTGCCTTTGACCTGTCCCCAAATCCGTTCCGGTCCGGAGGGGGGCGCTCGGGTCTGATCCTGCTTCCTGGGCCACCAAGGGAGCTGCATCCCATGTTCGACGAACAGGTTCGTCCCTGGATCGGTTCCCGCTGGGGGGCGGCGGAGGGGTTCATAACGAAGACCTACAAGACGACGGGACTGGGAGAGTCGTTGATGGAGGGGCGTCTCGAGACCCCTCTGGCCCCTCTGATCGCTGAAGGCTTGCAGGTGGGCTACTGCGCCCGGGTTGGGGAGGTCGATGTCCGGTTCTCGGCCGCAGGATCCACGGCGTCGCAGCTCCTCCGGGCTGCCGCGGAGATCCTCTTCCGGGAGGCCGGTGAGTTTGTCTTCGGGGAAGGAGAGGACTCGCTGGAACAGGTGCTCGTACGGACACTGACCCAGCGGTCCCAGACCCTTGCCCTTGCCGAGTCGTGCACCGGGGGCCATCTCGCGAATCGCATCACGAATGTTCCTGGGGCCTCGGCCGTGCTGCTGGCCGGGGTGGTCTCGTATGCCAATGCCGCCAAGACCGCGTTGCTGGGGGTGCCAGAGACCCTACTGGCGGAGTATGGGGCGGTCAGCGAGCCCGTGGCCCGTGCGATGGCCGAGGGGGCGCGTCGCGTCACGGGAGCCGACTATGCCCTCAGTACGACGGGCATCGCTGGGCCGGGAGGTGGAACCGAGGAGAAACCGGTAGGCACGGTCTTCATCGCGATTGCGGGTCCACACGGCACCACCGTCCGGAAGCAGCTCAACCGGTTCGACCGTCTGACCTTCAAGTACTCGACCGCACAGCAGGCGTTCAACCAGCTCCGCCTCACCCTCGCGGCGGCGCCGTCCCGGGGTCCCGCTGAATGACCCAGTCGGTGTGGTGGGTTCGGTGGGTGCCGCAGGGCGCTCCTTGCCCAGACACCCCAGTGCAGAGACGCCATCCAGACGCGGGTGTTGACCTCCGCCTTGGGGCCACCTCGGGTCCGTCCGTCGGCCGATGTCCGTCAAGGTCCGCCACTCCCAAGGTCGAGACTGGTCCTGTCTCCCGGATTCGTATTTCCTTCGCAGCATCACTGGGTCGCCACCCGTGCCCGGTTCCTCCGCACTTCCCATGACGCTCGCCGAACTCACCGCACTCATCCGCCAGGGCACCATCGACACCGTCCTCGTCGCCATACCCGATCCCTTCGGCCGTCTCGTGGGCAAGCGGTTCCACGCTGACTTCTTCCTGAAAAGCGTCGCGCATCATGGCACGCATGGGTGCAACTACCTGCTGACGGTGAATCTCGACATGGACCCGCTCGAGGGATTTGCCGTGGCGAACTGGGAGTCGGGGTTTGGTGACTTCGAGTTCCATCCCGACCTGTCCACCCTGCGCATCCTGCCATGGCAGCCTGGCGCGGCCCTGGTGATCTGCGATTTCAACCGTCCGGATGGCAACCTTGTCGCGGAGGCGCCGCGGTCCGTCCTGCGTGGACAGCTTGCCCGGCTGGAGACGCTGGGCTGGACTTGCGCCTGCGCCTCCGAGCTAGAGTTCTATCTCTTCAATCAGACCTTCGAATCGGCCTGCGCCTCCGGGTACCGCGACCTCATCCCCTCGAGCGACTACCGGATCGACTACCATCTCATGCAGACGACCCGGGACGAGGCGCTGATGCGCACGATCCGCAACGGGCTGGTAGGTGCTGGGATCCCGGTCGAGAGCAGCAAGGGCGAGTGGAGTCGGGGGCAGCACGAGATCAACTTCACCTACGGAGCGCCGCTCGAGATGTGCGACCGGCATGTGCTCTTCAAGCAGGGGGTGAAGGAGATGGCGGCGCAGCATGGGAAGGCCGTGACGTTCATGGCCAAGTACTCACCGACCGAGGCCGGAAATTCCTGTCACCTCCACCTCAGTCTCTGGAAGGGGGGACGCAACCTCTTCGCGTCCGAGCCGGTTCGGACGAGCAAGGGGAAGGTCACGGGGCAGGGGGTACCGCACTCGCTGCTGTTCCGGAAGTTCCTGGGAGGACTGCTCAAATACTCACCGGAGCTCTGCCTCTTCTATGCCCCGACGGTGAACAGCTACAAGCGGTACCAGTCCGGCAGCTGGGCGCCGACGCGCATGGCTTGGGCGACCGACAACAGGACCACGGGATTCCGGATCGTGGGTGCTGGGAAGTCCTTCCGACCCGAGAACCGAATGCCCGGCGCCGACGCCAATCCGTATCTAGCCTTCTCGGCGATGCTCGCGGCCGGACTCGCAGGCGTCGAGGAGGGCCTCGATTGCGGTGAGGAATACCGTGGGAACGCCTACATCGATCCGAAGCTCGCCCGGTTGCCGTCGTCGCTGCGCGATGCGACCGATCTTTTCGAGGGGTCGACGCTGGCCCGACGCGTCTTCGGGGACGGCGTGGTGGATTTCTACGTGCGCCATGCACGACTGGAGCACCAGTCGTTCAGCGATGCGGTCACCGACTGGGAGAAGCGCCGGTACTTCGAGCAGATCTGAGCGGAGGTGGCCGGGGGTCTTCCGACGATCGCGGACCCGACGCGAGGCCTGCCCTTACGGGGTCGACCGCATCAGGTAGTGCGACAGCGCCACGACCACCAGCGCATGGCGGATGGTGCCGTTGGCTAGCAAACCTGGGATCTGGTCCCGCGGAACCAGCCGGACCGCGATGTCCTCGGCCTGGTCGAATTCCGTTTCGTGGCGCAGCACGCAGTCCTTCACCAGCAGCGTGTGGCAGGTGTTCGACTGGATGGCCGGGTTGGGGAAGATGCGGCCGATCAATTCCGGCTGCTGCCCCTCGTAGCCCGTCTCTTCGCGGAGTTCCCGGATGCCGGCGGCCACTGGATCGGTCTCATGGGGATCCATCACACCGCCAGGGATCTCGAGTTCGACCGTCTCGGATCCGTGACGGAATTGCTCCACCATAACGATCCGTCCGTCCGGGGTCACCGGGACCACGTTCACCCAGTCGGGGCAGTCGATGACGAAGAAGTCGTGCTGGCTCCCTGTGCGGGGGTTGAGTTTCAGATCCGACCGCAGGGAGAAGATCCGGTAGTGGGCCACGGATCGTGAGGACATCCGATGCCAGGGCTTGATGGAGGGATCTGGGGGCATCAGCGGGCTGGTGGAGCGATGCGGGCAGGCCTCTGGATCACGATCCGGTCCTGGACTGGGCGGCCCACCCCTGCGACATGAGCCGCAGGAGGTGGGTGAGGGCCTCTTCCGGGCTTCGTCCGGTGGTCTCCGAGAGCTGACGGGCGCGCCGGCACAATTGTATCGCCATGTCGGGACACTGGGCGGGCGGGCAGCCGAGGGATTCGAGGACCTGTGCGATCTCGCTGTCGGAGGGGACCATCGCGTCCGGTGCCGGTGGGACGGTCTCAGCCCAGGGAGGCTCGGCTGACGATCTTGATGGAGGCCACGTTCTGCCGTTCCACGGGTCGGCTCCGCTCACCGCCACCGGCCACGCGGGTGGGCACCTCCCCGAGTTTCCCGAGGACATCGTCACCCTGTACCAGCTTCCCGAATGCCGTGTACTGCCGGTCGAGGAAGGAGGCATCGCCGAGGCAGATGAAGAACTGGCACCCTGCGGAATCAGGATTCGCGGCGCGGGCCATCGAGATCACGCCGCGCTGATGGGACTTCGCGTTGAACTCGGCCTTGATCTTGTATCCCGGGTCCCCGGTACCCCACCGGGCCTCCATGGAGGGGTCTTTAGTCAGGGGATCCCCACCCTGGACCATGAAGCCGCGGACAATTCTGTGGAACGCCGTACCGTCATAGAATCCCTGGTTGGCGAGTTTCTTGAAGTTCTCGACGGTCTTCGGGGCGACGTCGGACCAGAACTCCAGGACCATGCGGCCTTGGGAGGTTTCAATGACAGCGACGTCGTCGGTGGGCTGGGGGGTACTCATGGAGGAGGGTATGGGGGTACGGGGGGTGACTTACTTCGCGGGCTTCAGTTCGGAGCGGGGGATGAGGGTAACGCTCTCGAGGACCACCGGGGTCTTGGGGCTGCTGCCCTGGGGGCCACCCACGGGCACGGCCTGGAGCTTGTCGAGGACATCCATGCCCTGGATCACCTTGGCGAAGGCCGTGTATTGGCGGTCGAGATGGGACGCCGTGCCGAAGCAGATGAAAAACTGGCTACCGGCCGAGTCTGGGTCCCGGCTCCGGGCCATCGAGACGGTTCCCTTCACATGGGGACGGTCGTTGAACTCGGCCTTGATCTTGTAGCCCGGGTCCCCGGTGCCCCAGCGGGCCTCCATCGCAGGGTCCTTCGTGAGCGGATCGCCCAGCTGGATCATGAATCCCGGGATGAGGCGGTGCGACTTCGTGCCGTTGTAGAACTTCTCACCGGCGAGCTTCTTGAAGTTCTCGACAGTCTTCGGGGCGACGTCGGGCGAGAACTCGAGGACAATGTCGCCGAAGTCCTTGAACTTGAGGACCGCGACCTGGTCGGAGGCGGCGGATTTGGGGGCATCGGCCGCGTTCAGGGAGAGGCCCAGAACACCGAGTCCGAGACAGATCAGGAAGTGCAGTCGCTTCATGGCTCGCAAAGGAATCCACAGCATCCTGCAGGTGTCACGCGGAAGTTCATTCCGGAGGAAGTGGAGGGTCGGTGATTCATGGGGCGGTGACCCTGTGGTGGGTGATGCAGTGCCCTGCATCACTGGGTGCGGCACCGCCCACTGGGGCGTGTCCCCTCAACGTGGGGCTTGTGAAGCGGGTGCTGGCGGATTCCGGGTCCAAGGCCAGCCCACGGTCGACCCGTACCCGGAGCCTCGACTTACCGATAGGGCGCTCACACGCCTTCGAAGGATTCACGATCCCCACGCGTTCCACCCGACTGAAGCAATTGGAATGGGGTGGTCAAAAAACTACAGAAGCTCGATGAAATACCGAGGGCTCAGGTTTTGTTCATCTATTGTAAACCACTGAAAACAAGGTGGATACGATCGATTTTAATGACGGCTTTAAGACGCTGGCATCTCCGGTGCTCTCCGTCACCTCAGTCGGGAGTCTGTCGGAGTTTCCTCCGTCAGCCGACCGGTCGCCGGAAGTCCAGCGACGCAACCACCCAAGACTGCAAACGAGCCATAAAATGAAAAAAATCGAGGCCATCATCAAGCCGTTCAAACTCGAGGAAGTGAAGGACGCGCTACACGAGATCGGAGTCGCCGGCATGACCGTCAGCGAGGTGAAGGGGTTCGGCCGCCAGAAGGGCCACACCGAAATCTATCGGGGAAGCGAGTACACCGTCGACTTCCTGCCCAAGATCAAGATCGAGCTGGTGGTCGGCGACGAGAAGGCCAGCGAGGCGGTGGCGGCGATCATCAAAGCTGCCAAGACCGGCAAGATCGGCGATGGGAAGATCTTCGTCTCACCCGTCGAGGAAGCGATCCGCATCCGGACCGAGGAGAAGGGCGAGAACGCGGTCTGATCCAACCCTGAACACAGACTTCAACCACACAAAACCATGAAGAAACTCCTACTGACACTGGCCCTTGCGATCGGCTGCTCGTGGATCCTCACGGCCGCCGATGCCCCGAAGGAACCCACGCTGGAGCAGCGCGTGGCGGACATCGAGGCCTACATGAACAACGGCGCGCGCACTCCGGATGTCGCCTCGAAGGTTGCCGGACCCGGTCCCGGTCACAATGCCTGGCAGATGACGTCCACCGCCTTGGTGCTGTTCATGACCCTTCCCGGACTCGCCCTGTTCTACGGTGGCCTGGTCCGCAAGAAGAACGTCCTCTCGGTCCTCGCCCAATGCATGGGCATCGCCGGTCTCGTGACCATCCTCTGGTGGGCCGTCGGCTACAGCCTGTCGTTCGGTTCGGGCAATGCGTTCATCGGGGACACCGCCTACGCGATGTTCAAGGGCGTCGAGCCTGGCAACGTGGGCGCGGGCTACCACTGGATCAGCGATTCCATGTGGGCGATGTTCCAGCTCACCTTCGCCATCATCACCCCGGCGCTTATCCTCGGAGCCATTGCCGAGCGCATGAAGTTCTCCGCCGTCCTGCTGTTCGTTGCGATCTGGATGTTTGTTGTCTACTTCCCCTTCGCCCACATGGTCTGGTCCACGACCGGTTACATGTGCGGTCCGCTCAACAAGGACGCAGGCATCAAGGCGATCGACTTTGCCGGCGGCACCGTGGTGCACATGACCTCAGGGTGGAGCGCGCTGATCCTCTGTATCATCCTGGGCAAACGCCGCGGCTTCGGGAAGGAACCCATGACCCCGCACTCAATGACGCTCTGCATGGTCGGTACCGGTATGCTCTGGGTCGGCTGGTACGGCTTCAACGCGGGCTCTGCGCTCGGGGCGGACGCCATCGCCTCCAACGCCTTCACCACCACCACCCTGGCCGCCGCCGTCGCGGGCTTCGTCTGGCCGATGTGTGAGTGGATCATTCGCGGCAAACCCAGCGTTCTCGGCTTCTGCTCCGGCATCGTCGCGGGTCTCGTCGTCATCACCCCCGCCTGTGGCTTCGTGACCGCCTCCTCCGCGGTCATCATCGGCGTCCTGGCGGGTGTCGTGCCGTTCCTCGCCTGCTCCTACCTGAAGAAGGCCATCGGCTATGATGACGCGCTCGACACCTTCGGCGTACACGGCGTGGGCGGCACCATGGGCGCCGTTGTCACCGGCATCTTCGCCGACGAGAGCGTCAACGCAGTCCTCGGCAAGGGCGGCATGGACCTGCTCCCCGGACTCCTGGGCAACCAGATCAAGGCGGCACTCATCACCATCGTCTGGAGCGTGGTGGCGACCACGGTCATCGCGTTCATCGTGAAGGCGGTCGTCGGTCTGCGCCCGAGCGACGAGGTGGAGATCTCAGGTCTTGACCTTGCCGAGCACGGCGAGGAGGGCTATCACGGCTGATCTGGTCCCCAATAACCCATCAGGGCGCGCCTTCGGGCGCGCCTTTTTATTTTCCAGGGGGCATCCCTACCGGAGGTCCCCATCCCAACAGCTGGTTGGGGAGGGACACCCCGATCCATGGCGGACCGGTGTCGAATGTGTGGTGTTTGCCATACACAGCACAGACATGGATGCCCCGAGGTTTCCCGAGACCTCTGGAGGTTTTGAAGCCACCTCGGGTTCGTGGTCCGCGTCACCCTTTCACCGCCCACCCCAACCTTGACCCAAGGCATCACCTCATTCCGGGTGCATCCCACCCCGCCAATCCGACAAACCGCACCATTTTTCTTGTTCGGCACTTCCTGAGTCTGTAGGAATTCTTCAAGTTCTCCCGTGATTTCGCACTGGTTCCAGTTGCGTCGTTTCGGTGAGGCGAAACCCAAAGTTTACATAACTTACTTATGTTTAACGCGTTGCCATGGTTGTTTCGGCGGCTCTCCGGCCGTCGGACGAGGAGCCATGGCAACGGTCACTGCAGTGTAGAGACATCCCCAAAATCCTCACCAAGTAAACCTATGCAAACACCTAACCTCCGTACGTTGCCGTACGCCGCTGGCATTGCCGCGGCCGCGGCGCTGATCGGCATGTCTGCGGCGCAGGCCGCCGACAAGACGTGGGACTTCACCAACGATCCGTCTGGTGAACTCACCATTGCTGGCAACAATGACCAACCGTGGCAGAACGCGGGTGGCAATCCCGGCGGCTTCCTGGCGCTGACCTATCCTCAGAACAGCCAGTACGCCGCGATCGTCTTCCCGAACCTGGACCCGGGCAAGATCGTCACTGGCTTCACCCTCTCGGCCGACCTTCGCGTCGGTAATCCGACGGGTGATCGCGCGGCCGACGGCTTCAGCGTGAGCTTCGCGCGCGATGGCGACCCGATCCTCGCGGATCCGAGCACGGACGCCGGCTTCGGTGGCCGCTGCTGCGCCGAGACCGGAACCCGTACTGGCATCGCGGTGTCGTTCGACACCTGGTCCGGCAACACGTTCCCGAATGATCCGGCCGATACGACCGACATCGAGGGCATCATCGTCCGCGTGGACGACGTGACCGTGAAGAAGGTCGGCCTGCCGACCCGCAACGGCGCGTGCGACGACCTCACCTCCCTCCAGACCGGTCCCCGTGACGCGGCCTACTGGGCCGGCGGTGGCGATGCCCGCGTGGCTGACTCCTGGAAGACCCTCTGCTGGAAGCCGATGGCGGTCAACCTGACCACCGACGGCAAGCTGACGGTCTCCTGGAAGGGCAACACGGTGCTGGACGCGTTCCAGACCACGTACTTCCCGACCGCCGGACAGCTCGTCCTCGCGGCCCGTACCGGTGGTGCCAACGAGCACACCCACTTCGACAACCTGAAGCTGACCACGATCGCCCAGACCGTCACCGCGGTTCCGGGTGCCGTGAGCAACCTCAAGGCGGCTGAAGCCGGTGCGAACCGGGTTCTCCTGACCTGGGACAAGGCGGTTGTCGCCGGTGATGCCAACGCGAAGGTCGCCTATGACGTCCTCCGCGACGGCAATGTCATCGCCACCACCCTCACGACCCTCACCTTCGAGGATCGTGGCGTGAACCCGAGCGGCTCCTACACCTACGTCGTGCGCGGCAAGAACATTGCCGGCACCGCGGGCCCAGACACCTCGGTCACTGTCAAGACCGCTGGCCTCGTCGACACCCTCGCCTTCCTCCAGGCCAAGATCTGGACCGGCATTGGTGGCACGGCGGTCGACGCGCTCCTGAGCGATCCCCACTATCAGGATCCCCCGGACTCCACCCGTTATGTCAACGGGTTCAGCTTCGGTGAGACCTCGAACTTCGGGAACACCTACGGCGACAACTTCGGCGTGGTGATCCAGGGTTCGTTCACGGCTCCTGAGACCGGTTCCTATCGGTTCTTCGTCCGGTCGGACGACGCCAGCCAGCTGTTCATCAACACGGCGGGCGGCGCTGCTCCTGATCCGACGGCCAGCACGCCGATCGCGAACGAGGACGGCTGCTGCAAGAGCTTCCTCGAGGACGCCCCGTACGCCAGCGAGCCGATCGCCCTGACGGCCGGCAAGCAGTACGGTCTGACCTTCGTCGTTAAAGAAGGCGGCGGTGGCGACTGGGGCCAGGTGGCGGTCCGCAAGGAGGGTGACTCCACCCCCGCGGGCAGCCTGAGCCCGATCCGTGGTGCTATCCTCGCCGGCAAGGGCGATGCGGTGGGCGCCTCGATCTCGTTCACCACCCAGCCTGCGAACCTGACCGTCACGGCCAACGGCCCGGCGGAGATGAATGCTGAAGCCACCGGTTCGTCGCCCTACGGCGCCGACTACGGCAAGGCGGTCGTCTATCAGTGGTACGTGAACGGCACCCCGGTGCTCGGAGCCAATGGCTCGAAGTTCTCCGTGGCCGTCACGCCGAAGTCCTACAACGGCGCGAAGGTCAAGGTTGTTGCCTCTGTTGCCGGCGCTTCTGTGACCAGCTCCGAGGCGATCCTGACCGTCAACGACGACAAGGTCGCTCCGACCGTCAAGCGCATCAGCGGTTCTGATACGTTTGACTCCATCACCGTCATCTTCTCCGAGCCCGTCGTGGATCCCTCCGCGCTGGATGCCTCGAAGTACAAGGTCACCGGCCTGACCCTCAGCGCCGGAACCCGCGTCAACGACCGCACCGTCAAGTTCACCACCACCAAGCAGGCTGTGGACACCAAGTATGACGTGACCGTCAATGGCGTGCTCGACCTCGCCAGCAATCCCTCGGCCTACACTGGGTCGTTCGTCTCCTACCGGTTCCAGCCGGGTGTGGTACAGTTCAACCTCTGGCTCAACCAGGGTGGCGGCTTCGACACCTTCCCTGCTGGCCAGGCTCCGGATCAGGTCCGCATCGTGAATCAGTATTTCACGGGAGCTGGACTCTACGAGAACTACTTCGGTCAGCTGAAGGGTCTCTTCACGGCTCCGAAGACCGGCGACTACGTGTTCTGGGTGGCCTCCGACGACCACGGCGAGCTCTACCTGAGCACCGATGAGAATCCGGCCAATAAGAAGAAGATCGCTGAGGAGCCGGTCTGGTCCGATCCGCAGTACTGGAAGACCGATGGCGGCGCCAACACGGGCAGCCGTGGTGAAGAGGGCGCCTTGGCCAACCGTTCCGATCAGTACAGTGGGACCGAGTGGTCCACGGGCGCGGGTGGCAAGATCACCCTGACCGCCGGCAAGAAGTACTACCTCGAGGTCCTCTACAAGGAGGGCGGCGGTGGTGACCATGGTGCCGCAACCTTCGCCTACGCTGGTGATGCGGTTCCGAACAATGGCAGCACGGCGCTGACCGGTGATGTGGTGGGTTGGTACATCGATCCGCAGACCACGCCTCCGATCATCACCAAGGGCCTGACCACGCAGAAGTTCGCGCGCGGTGGCACGCTGAAGTTCGAAGTTGGCGTCCAGTCGGCTCTGCCGGTGACCGTCAAGTGGTACAAGAACAAGAAGCTCATCGAGGGTGCTACGGGCACTACGCTCGAGTACTCGAACGCTGGGCCTCAGCACATCGGCGACTACTACGCCGTCGTCTCCAACGAGAACGGCTCGGTTTCGACCGGCAACGACAACCTGTCGCGTGCAGTCATGACCGGTGCCTTCGTCATCGAGTCCGAGGACTACAACCACAGCCGTGGCAAGACGGTGGATTCTGCCAGCACGCAGCCTGTGGCTGACAGCCTCTTCAAGGGCTTGGATGGCTATCCTGGGTTCGACGTCGTGAACAATGGTCCTTCGACCGATGATCCGCTGGCGAACGGCAACAGCTACCGCAACGGATGGAGCGACAACGGCACGGCGATGGCCGCCCCGGCTGGCGCTGGTGGCAACCTCGACGTGATCCTCGACAACGGTGCCAACCAGGACCGTCCGGACTACGTCGCCGCCAACAACTACAAGATTGGCTGGATGTCCGAAGGTAACTGGTACAACTACACCCGTACGTTCCCGGCTGGTAACTACAATGCGGTGTTCGTGGGTTCCCGCGACGGTAGCGATGTGGACGCCAACACGGTGGCCCTCGAAATCGTGGCGGATCCGACGGTTGAGAACGCCCCTGGCACGGAAGTCGCCCGGGTGACCTTCTCGAGCACGACGGGTTGGAGCAGCCTGGATCAGATTCCGTTCGTCAACGCGGACGGCTCTGCGACCACGTTCGCCCTGAACGGCAAGACCACGATCCGTGTCCGCAACGTCAAGGGCGGCACCGATCACGACTACATCCTGCTCTATCGGGCGGGTGCGGCGGGTCCGACCATCACCGGCATCAACCCCGGTGCTGACGGCAAGGTCACCATCACCTGGACGGGTGGCGGTCAGCTCGAGGCGGCGGCCAGCCTGAACGGCCCGTGGTCGCCCATCGCGGGTGCCACGACTGGCACGTTCGTCTGGACTCCGGGTGCGAATGACAAGGTCATCTACGCCCGCGTCCGCAACTAAGCCGACGTTCGGTTAATCAGACGGGGCTGGAGGCAACTCCAGCCCCGTTTTTCATTTCCAAGGGACGTTCCCTGGGCTCGACGTTGAGCCCTCACCGTCTCTCCGATCTGCCGGCCATGGGCCGGCCTTGGTGGGTGCCGCAGTGCTCTGCGGCACTGGGCGCGAAGCGCCCACCCGGGGTGTGCCGGCGTCGAGGGGTTCAGACGGACTGGGGGTGCAGATCCCCGTTCCCTCAAAACGAGGCAGAATCCTCGCGGCTTGTGTCCGAGGGGGGATTTGGGTGTGGGTGCGGATTGGGCCTGGGGTGGGTGGGTGCGCGGGGCGCACCCAGTGCTGTAGACACTACAGCACCCACCGGGGCAACCGAGGCCCCGCCTGCAGGATTCATCCACTCGCGTCATTCCGTATTCCGTGTTCAAACTCCACCCGTGCACTCCAATGGGCGTTTCCGCGGACTGGTTCTCCTCCTTGCTGGGCTCTTCGGCACGGCGGTCCTCGGCCAATCCACCCAGAACGGTCCAGGGTGGCATGCGTGGAAGTCTGCCTGCGATCGGCTCCCAGCGAATCAGGCGCTCCTGAAAGGAGCGCCCCCGGCCTCTCCGGATCTCCTGCCGATCCGCCGTTTTGCCGACTTCGAATCCGTCCTCGACGCCTTTCTGGCCCTTGCCGTTCAGGGGCCGATGCGGAACGCCTCGAACTGGGTCGGATCCTTGCCGGACCTGGCGGCGTTCCTCGACCTTTCCCGCAGTCCGGTCACACGCCCACCCCTGCCGTTTCAGCCCTTTGCCCAGAAACTGACCGTGCCACCGGGATCCTCGGTGTTGATCCAAGGGGATCTGCATGGGGACATCCATTCCCTGATCGCGGTGCTGTCGCACCTGCAGCAGCAGGGCTGGATGGACGGCTTTGAGCTCAAGCCGACCGCGCCCCAGCTGATCTTCCTTGGGGACTACACGGATCGTGGGCAATACGGCATCGAGGTCCTCTACACCCTGATGCGGCTGAAGCTCGCGAATCCCGACCGGGTGCATCTGGTCCGGGGCAACCATGAGGACCTGTCCCTCGTGTCCCGGTATGGATTCTTGGCCGAGGCCCAGACGAAGTTGGGTCGGGACCTCAATGTCTCGAAGCTGATCCGCCTCTACGAGGTCCTTCCGGTCGTCCTGTATCTGGGCTGCGGAACCAATGGGGTCCAGCTGTGTCATGGGGGCATGGAGCCGGGATTCGATCCGCGTCCGCTCCTTGGATCCTCGGGCTCGCCGCGGTTTGCTCGGATCGGTGATCTGCGTCAGGCCGGATTCCTCAAGGCCCATCCGGATTGGCTGAAGGCGGATCCGAAGGCCCGGGATGAGGCGGAGCGGATCTTCCGGGATTTCACCCCGGAATCGCCCACGACGCCCTCGGTGCTGGGATTCATGTGGAATGACTTCACGGTATTCCGTGATGAGCCGGGCTTCGCCCACAATCCGGACCGGGCCTTCGTCTATGGCGACTCGGCGGTGGCTCCCCTGCTTCAAGAGATCTCGACGCCCGGGTTCCGGATCTGCGCGGTGATCCGGGGCCATCAACACTCAAGCCAGTCGAACCCGCTGATGCGCCGTCTGGTGGCGTCCCGCGGACTCTACCGTCACTGGCAGGAGGTTCCGTCGGGTCAGGCCTTCGCGGCGACGGCCCAGGCCTTGGAGGCGAAGGTCGAGGTGGGGTCGAGCCGACCGGTGCCGTTCGGCTCGGTTTGGACCCTGAATGTGAGTCCCGACAGCGTCTACGGGTTGGGGTGTCGATTCGGTTTTGCCACCTGTGGCCGCCTGAAGCTGGAGTCCCGTCTGGAGGACTGGCGGCTGGAGCCTATTACCGTGACGGTGCCGATCTTGGCCAAGTAGATCCCCGTCTGCGGCCGCAGGCGGGCCTTGGTGGGTGCCGCAGTGCCCTGCGGCATTGGGCGCGGAGCGCTCACCGACCCGGGGTATGACGGCGTTGAGGGGTCCAGACGGATCGGGGTTGGAGATCCCGATTCCCGGGAAATGCAGCGGAATCCTTGCGGGCTTTATCCGTGGGGGGGATTGGGGTGTGGGTGCGGCTTGGGCCTGAGGTGGGTGGGTGCGCGGGGCGCACCCAGTGCCGCAGAGCACTGCAGCACCCACCGGCGCAGGCCTGCGGCCTGCAGGCTGGAGTACGGGTTGGGTCCGAGGTGGGTTTTGGACGGGCGGAACGGGCGCTGCTGTGAGCAACCCACCGTTGCCAAACCCAAGGTGTCCACTCAGCCTTTTCCCCTTACGCAGCGCTGCATCTGATCGGCATGAGTGAGTATCGCGTCCAATTCGAGGTCTTCGAGGGTCCCATGGACCTCCTGCTTCACCTGGTGAAGAAACAGGAGGTGGATATCTACGAGGTCAATCTGACCCGTCTGGCGACCGAGTTCGTGGCCTACCTGGACCGGATGCGGGAGCTGGACCTTGAGGTGGCGGGGGAGTTCCTGGTGATGGCGGCGACGCTGTTATACATCAAAAGCAGGGAGCTGCTGCCGGTGGACCAGCAGGTGAAGCCGGCGGAGGACGACACCGAGGAGGACGATCCGCGCTGGGAGCTCATCCGGAGGCTCGTGGAGTACAAGAAGTTCAAGGACGCCGCCGCCACGCTGCAGGGTCGCGAAGAGGCCATGGGCAGCATCTATGAGCGTCGTCCGCCGCGGATGGAGTTCATCGAGACGCCGGCGCTTCGGCGGGGCGAGGTCTCGGTGTTCGAGCTGATCGGGGCGGTCAGCCAGATCCTCAAGCGGTTCAATACCCAGCCCGGCATGCACGAGGTGCAGGCCGATCCACACACGGTCAGCGAGAAGATCGAGTCCCTTCGGGCCCTGCTGTCGGAACGGAGGCGGACCCGCTTCAGCGAGCTCTTCTCGGCAGCCTCCTCGCGCAACGAGGTCGTCTGCATCTTTCTGGCCCTGCTGGAGCTGACCCGTATGCGTCAGCTGGTGCTCAGCCAGAGCGACGAGTTCGGGGAGATCGATGTCGATCTGGCCCCGCCGGAGGTCCTGACCCCGCCTCCCTCGCCGTCGCCGACCGATGAACACGGGCATCCGCAGACCACCCCGATTGCGGAAGGCTCGGAGGGTCCGCAGACCGCCTGAATTCCGCCTCACACGTCCCATGTCGATCGAACTGAAATCCATCCTCGAGTGCCTGCTGTTCTCGGCGCCCAAGCCGTTGTCGGTCTCCGAGATCCGGGACGCGCTGAATCGTGCGGCGACGGAGGAGGAGGCGACCCCGGAGGCGAAGTCGTTCCACAAGGTGCCGGTCGAGACGATCGACGAGGCCCTGGCGACCCTGTCCCAGGAGCACGAGGTGGCGGCGAGGAGCTATCGGCTGGTGTGCGTGGCCGGGGCGTGGCAGTTCGTCACGCAACCGGAGTTCGGTCCCTGGCTCCGTGCCTTTGTGGGCGTCAAGAACCGTCCTGCCCGACTATCCCAACCGGCGCTGGAGACCCTGGCGGTCGTCGCCTATCGCCAGCCGGTGACCCGGGCTGAGATCGAGCAGATCCGCGGTGTCGCCGTGGATGGCGTGATGGCCACCCTCAAGGAGCGCGGCTTGATCGAGGAGGTGGGCCGTGCCGAGGTGATCGGCCGTCCGATGCAGTTCGGCACCACGATGGCGTTCCTCGAGTATTTCGGGCTCGGGCGCCTGGAGGATCTGCCTGCGGCGGATGAGCTGCGTCGGATCCCGGTGGTCCGACCGGAGTCCCTAGCCACGGTGGAGTCGGGTGCCGCTGCCGAGGCGTCGGAGTTACCGTTGGAGCAAGCAGATCCGGGGGCGGCGGGTGGGCGGGCTGTGACGCCCGAGGCGGTGGCTATCCCTGAATCCAACGCGCGCCTTGAAGAACCGCCGGCGGCCTGAACGGTTGGATTCGTCCGCGTGGCCGGTTTTGCCGGTTTCGCCGCTCAAACCTTCTCGGCCTTGGTCGTGCCGAGGAGTCCGGCGGGCCGGAACAGGAGGATCAGGATGAGGATGCCGAAGGCGATGGCATCCCGGAATGTGGAGGCGCGGGTGCCTGAGATGAAGGTCTCAACCAGTCCGATCAGCATCCCTCCGAGTGCGGCCCCGGGCAGGTTGCCGATCCCACCCAGCACGGCGGCGACGAAGGCCTTCAGGCCCGGCAATGTGCCCATCAGGGGGTCGATGCTCGGATAGTTCATCGCGTAGAGGATCCCGCCGGCGCCGGCCAGGGCGGAGCCGAGGGCGAAGGTGAAGGAAATCACCCGGTCATTGTCGATGCCGACCAGGGACGCCGCCGTCGGGTTGAAGGACACCGCCCGCATGGCGGTGCCGATCCGGGTCCGATGCACGACGTGGTGCAGTGCGCCGAGCAGGACGAGTGCGACGACAAGGACGACGATCTGACTGCTGGAGAGGGTCAGTCCGGCGAAGTTGACCTGGGACTGGGGGAATACCGATGGGAAGGCCTTGGGATTGGCACCGAAGACCTTCTGTCCGCCCGCCTGCAGCAGCAGCGACACTCCGATGGCGGTGATGAGAACGGTGAGCGTCGAGCGGTTCCGGAGCGGTCGATAGGCGAGTTTTTCGATCACCACGCCCAGCGCGGCGCAGGCCAACATGGCTCCGGTGAGGACCAGGAGGCCGCCGATCAGCGATCCGCCACCCAGTCGCGGGGCCAGGTAGAGTCCGGTGTAGGCCCCGATCATGAACACATCGCTGTGGGCGAAGTTGATGAACCGCAGGACCCCGTAGACCATGGTGTAGCCGAGGGCGATCAGGGCGTAGATCGCCCCGAGCGAGAGCCCGTTGAGCAGCTGCTGGAGGAGTTCGGTCATGCGGTCGGCGGGGTGCCGTCCTGGTCCCTCAGACTGCGGGGCCGCTTCGGGTGGGGTCAAGGGCGTTGGGGATTCCGGGGTGTATTCCGGGGTGGAGTTGCGACGACACCGCCCCTGCGGTTGCCTGTCCGCGGGTGTTGGCTAGTGTCCGCACGCCATGCGCGTCACCCGACTCCTCCACACCCGATATCGGCTCAACGACCTCGAGCGCTCCGTCACCTTCTACCGACAGGTCCTCGGGTTGGAGGAGGTGCGACGTCACAAATCCCCCCGGGGTTCGGAGCTGGTCTTCCTCAAGGCTCCGCAGAGCGAGGAGACGATCGAGCTGTGCCATTTCCCGAATTCCGGACCGGTGGAGGTGCAGCCGGATCTCACGCATGTCGCCTTCGAGGTCGAGTCCCTGTCGGCCTTTGGCGAGCACCTTGCAAGGCTTGGGCTCAAGTATTCGGATGGGCCCCACTACAAGAGCGATGGCTCGGGTGGATTCGCCTTCGTCGATGCCCCTGAGGGGTATGAGGTCGAGTTGATCGAACGTCGGCCAACCGCCCCCGGATCCGCCCCGGGGTATTGAGCCCATGCGCTGGTGTGGCCAACGGTTCGGCTTCGAGTTTCCCCGGCCGGCATTGGTGCTGGGTGTGCTGAATGTCACACCGGACTCCTTCTCCGACGGCGGACTCTATCGGGATCCCGGCCGTGCCGTGGAACGTGCCCATCAGTTGGTGGCCGAGGGAGCGGATCTGATCGACGTCGGCGGGGAGTCCACACGTCCGGGTGCGGATCCCGTGGAGGACGCCGAGGAGCGGGCCCGCGTGGTCCCGGTGGTGGAGCGGCTGTGTCGGGAGCTGAAGGTGCCGGTGTCCATCGACACCCGGAAGCCGTCGGTTGCCGAGCGCTGTCTGGATCTTGGGGTGGCGGTGGTCAACGACATCGGGGCGAACCGTGAGGATCCGGAGATGTGGCGGATTGTGGCGCGTCACGGGGCGGGCTATGTGGCCATGCATATGCAGGGGGATCCCGGGACCATGCAGATGCGGCCTGAGTACCGGGACGTGGTCGATGAGGTGGTGGGGTTTCTCGAGGACCGGCTGGTGCGGGTCCAGGAATCCGGCATCACTCCGGACCAAGTCGTCCTCGACCCGGGCATCGGTTTTGGAAAATCGTTGGACCACAACTTGTCCCTCCTCGCGCACATCGATCGGTTCCAGTCCCTGGCTCGACCGGTCCTCCTTGGTGTCTCCCGGAAATCTTTCCTGGGACGCGTGCTGGGCGTGGCCGAGACCGAACGCCTGCCCGGTGCGCTAGCGTGTTCCGTCTGGGCTGCGGCGCGTGGGGTGCAGCTCTTCCGGACCCATGATGTGGCACCCACGGTGCAGGCGTTGAGAACCCTCGAGGCGGTCTCCGCCTCGATCGCCCCCCTCCCATGAACCCCTGGATCTGGGTCCAACAAGGGTGGCGTCCGGTGCTGGAGATCCTGATCCTGGCGACCGGGATCTTCTGGGCCTTCCGCTTCATCCGGGGCACCCGGGGCGGACAGATGGTCACGGGGCTCCTCGCGCTGCTCCTGTCCCTGACGATCATCACCCGGGTCCTCGACCTGAAGGTGCTGAACGTCCTGATGAACCAGATGTTCGGGGTGCTCGCGCTCTCGATGGTGGTCATCTTCCAGCCCGAGCTCCGTCGGATGCTCGCGGAACTTGGCACGCTATCGGTCTTCACCAACGCCCAGCAGCAGCGCGAAAGCATCGAGGACATCGTTCAGACCGCCGATCGTCTGTCCCCGGTCCGTTTCGGGGCCCTCATCGCGCTCGAGCGTAACCAGCCCCTGTCTGAGGTCGTCGAAGGCGGGGTGCCCATCAATGCGGAACTCACTCCGGAGATGCTGGAAACCATATTCTTTCCGAACAACGCGATCCACGACGGCGGCGTGGTGGTGCGCGACAACCGGATTCTCCGGGCGGCCTGCATCTTTCCGCTGACTTCGAGGACCGATCTGTCCAAGTCCCTCGGGACCCGTCACCGCGCGGCGCTGGGGCTCACCGAGGAGACGGATGCCATCGTGGTGGTGATCTCCGAGGAGACCGGGGCCATCTCCTATGCCCGGAGGGGGCAGCTGACGAGCAATGTGACGGTCGAGGAGCTCCGGGCGTTCCTAAGCGCGGAGATGGTCACCCGTCTCCAGCCCAAGGGGTGGATGGGATGGTGGCGACGGTTTCGGGAGGGTGTCGGTCCGAAGGAGGGAGGATCCTGACGATGACATGGAAGACCCTTTTCCGGGAGAACCTCTGGCAGAAGCTCTTCGCCCTGGGGCTGGCCATCCTCATCTGGCTGACGGTCAGCTCGAGCGAGGCGGTCCGGTTTGGCGCGCTGGATGTCGAGGCGGTCCAGGAGATCGCGGACGTTCCGATCGTGGTGCTCACCCGTGCGGCGGATGTATGGCGCTATGAGGTGAGACCCGAGCGGGTGTCCGTGACCCTGCGTGGGCCTGCAGGGCAGCTCAGTACGGTCACGGCGATGGGGATGGAAGCCTATGTGAATCTCGTCGAGCAGGACCAGGGCTCCGGCGAGGTGGAGATTCATGTGAATGCCCCGGTGGGGACCCGTGTGATCGAGGTCGACCCACCCAGGGTGCGGGTCGAACGGATTCCAGAGTCGACCAACAAACCCTGAGGTATGGCGGGCGGCGGCCTCTTCCACCGTCCCACCGTCGACAGGCGCAGGAACGTTTCGTCGAGTCGTGCGGACCCTTTACTGGGCCGTGATGCGCACCCCGAGCCGCTCGAGGGTCGAGCCCTCATCACGGAACAGACTGGAGAGCGCGGCGTAGTAGTCGAGTTCCGACCGGACCTCGTTGGACCGGGCCGAGGTGAGATCCCGCTGGAGACGCAGGACCTCGAAGGTCGTGCTCTTGCCGTTCTCAAGCTTCTTCTGTTCGGCATCCAACGCGGCCTCCGCATACTCGCGTGCCTCGCGATTGGCCAGGATCCGACCGTAGGCCGACTCCGCCACGAGGATCGAGTTGTCGATGTCGCGCATGACGTTCTGCTCGATCTGTTTGTGGCGGAGGATCAGGCGTTCCTTGGTGATCTTGGCGGTCTGGAACGCACTCCGGGCGCCGATGTTGCCGAGCGGGAAGGTGAACCGGGCCCCGACTCCATAGCTTTTGTAGTCGGCATTGCCGAGCTGGTCGAAGGCGCCGCCCACGGGGTCTCCCAGCGGGGGGGACCCGTTGGTGTTGCCGAAGGCGATCTGGTTCGCGGAGACCCCGAACGATCCGGTGAGGTCCAGCTGGGGGAAGAGCTGGTTCCTGCGGAACCGTACCGTGACGTTCTGCTTCTCCATCTCGATCTGGGACTGGAGGACGTCGGGACGCATCGTGAGTCCGCGCGACCAGCTCTCAGGCCGGCTGAAGGGATAGGGCTGCGGGGAGAATTTCTCGGAGGGTTTGACCTGGACGTCCCGGATCTCGGAGTAGTCGGTGGTCAACAGGCGTCGCAGATTGTTCTGGGCGGTTCCGAAGTTCTGCTGGGCCTGGATCAGGTCGGCGCGGGTCGAGGCCACCTGGGCCTCGGCCTGTTGGGATTCGAGGGGCGCCATGGCACCCACCTCGACGCGCTTGCGGTTCTCGGTCAGCAGCCTCTCGGCGAGTTCGACCGCCTTGGTCTGGACCTCGATGCTCGCCATCGCGGCGGCGAGGTTGTAGTAGACCAGCTGGACATCCGTCGCCGTCTGGATCATCTGGGCCCGGACGGTCTGTTCCTCCTGCAGGAGGGTCTTCTTGTTGAGGGAGATGGCCCAGCGGGCCTGGTCGATCCAGAGGTTCCGCAGCAGGGGCTGGCTCAGGGCGATGCCGGCGTTGCCGAACGCACTGTCCTGGTATTGGAGGAAACCCGCCCCATTGCCACCGACGCGCGACCGCACCGGGTTCATGTTGCCGGTCAACTGGTAGGTGGTTCCGGCCTCGGTCGGCAGAAGTCCGCTCAGCGAGGTGTTGAACTGCTGGGTGTAGGAGACGTTGGCCGGGGCCTGGAACGAGGTGATCTGACGCTGGGAGGGATTGTCGGCCCGGTTTCCGTTGTATCCGAATCCGAAGTTCGGGTCGTAGGCCGAGTAGCTGCCCTCGAGGGCGAGGTCGGCGAGGTCGGGGGCGTAGCGGACGATCTTGAGCTCCAGGTTGTTCTCGAAGGCCTCCTGGATGCACTGTTCCAGCGTGACGTCGCGGGTCTTGACCGCATCCGCGGCCCACGACGGGATCAGGGCCACGCCGGAGGCCAGGAGGAGGGAACGGAACTTCATGATGCGTTGAGACTGAGTAGTTTGCCGACCAGGGTCAAACGGACTTTGACCTCCACTCCTGACACGCCGGGCGGGGTTCCGGTTTCAATCGAATGCGATTGTTTTGGCGTCGCGGCCCCCCGGGCGATCAGCTCCAGAGGTGTTCCCCGGCGATGCTCCGGGCACAGTCCAGTGCCGCACCGAGCCCGTCCTCGTGGAACCCGTACCGGAAATAGCTGCCCGCGAAATGGATCCGGGCACCCGGCCTCCGGTTGAGGGCGGGAAGCTCCTTCTGGGCCCGGATGGCGCCCAGGCTGAACAGCGGATGCTCGTAGTCGATCCGACGGAGGACGGTGTCGGGTCGCATGTCCTCCTCGCCGTTGATCGACACGAAGTACTGGGTCGTGCGGCTGACACCCTGGAGAGAGTTCATCCAGTAGACCGTCGAGGTGTGTCCAGGTTCGTTCCGGGTCACCCGATAGTTCCAGGAGGCCCAGGCCCGTCGAGCGCGCGGCATGAGCGACGTGTCGGTGTGCACGGTGGCCCGGTTCCGCTGGTATCGGAATTCCTGCAACAGGCGTCGTTCCTCGGGCTCGGGCTCGGAGAGGAGGCGGAGGGCCTGGTCGGCATGGCAGGCCAGGATGACCCGGTCGAAGGACTCCCGCCGGCCGCCCTCGGTCACCACTGTGACTCCGCCCGAAGCAGGACGCTCGACCGCGCGGACCGGTGCGTTCAGCCGGACCCGATCGCCCAGGAGCGGCCAGAGGCGTCGGACATACTCCCTTGAGCCCCCCTCCACCGTCCACCAGGGGTGCTGGGTGTGGAGGCCCAGGAAGCCGTGGTTGTGGAAGAACCGGAGCAGGGTGGTGGCCGGGAATTCCAGCATCTCGTCCGGCGGTGTACTCCACACCGCGCTGCTCATCGGCACGAGGTACAGATCGAGGAAGTCCTGTCCGTAGCCTCGACGGGCCACGTAGTCCCCGAGGGAGGTCTCGGCCCAACGGGGATCCTCGAGGGCGGTGACCGCCTCCTGGTTGAATCGATGGATGGCCCGCAGGAGGTTCCAGAACCGGGGACGGACGAGGTTCCTGCGCTGGGCGAACAGGGTGTCCCAGCCCGAGCCACAGAACTCGAGTCCGGTCGGCAGATGCTGGACCCCGAAGGACATCGAGGTGGGCTTCACCGGGACCTTCAGCTCCTCGAACAACCGGCAGAGCAGGGGATAGGTGACCCGGTTGAACACCATGAATCCGGTGTCGAAGGACACCGTCTCCGAGGCGCTCCGGACGTCGATGGTGTTCGTATGGCCACCGGCGTAGTCCGCCTGTTCGAAGAAGGTCAGGTCGAAACGGTCCCGGAGCAGGTAGCCGCAGCCCAGACCGGCGATGCCGGTTCCGACGATGGCGAGGCGTTCCCGGGACATGGTTGGGTCAGTGCCTCGGCACCTCGAAACCCCGATGGATCAGGGCTTGGACTGATGGCCGACGTGCGTCTTGGTGTCGTACGCTGCCGCCGGCACCGGACGGAGGTCCCAGATCAGGCCGGTCCAGGACATCACCTTCAGCAGGTAGTAGGTGATGTCGACCTCCCACCAGTAGAACCCCTGACGGGTGCAGGTCATGTGCTTGTGGTGGTTGTTGTGCCAGCCCTCGCCCAGGGTGATGAGGGACAGGATGAAGCTGTTCCGGCTGTCGTCGCCGGTCTCGTATCGGCGGCCTCCCCAGACGTGGGCCATGGAGTTGATGCAGGAGGTCCCATGGAACAACGCCGTGGTGCTGATGAAGAATCCCCAGACCAGCATCTGGCCGCCGGAGGTGTGGAGCCCGGGAGCGTAGGCCTCAAGCATCTTGCCCAGAAAGAATAGGAGTACCGCTGAGGCGATGGGCACCAGCGTGTCGAAGCGATTCAGGAAGACCAGTTCAGGGAACTTGGCGAGGTCCTTCACCCGGGAGTAGTCGGTCGGGAAGTTCTTCCGGCTGGTGATCCAGCCAATGTGGGACCACAGAAACCCATGCTGACGCGGCGAATGCTTGTCGTCCTCCTCGTCCGAGTGCTGGTGGTGATGGCGATGGGTGTAGGCCCACCAGAGGGCACCCTTCTGCACGCACGTCGCTCCCCAGAGTGCCAGAACGAATTGCCAGGCCCGTGAGGTTGAGAACGTCCGGTGGGAGAAGTACCGGTGGTAGAACCCGGTGACCGCGAACATCCGGATGAAGTACAGGAAGACTGCCGATCCCACGGCGAACCAGCTCCAGCCGGTCCAGATCACCCCGAGGCATCCGACATGCAGGATCACGAAGCTCATGGCGCGGACCCAGTCGACCTTGTCGGGCTGGCCCTTGAGGGTCTCGATCTTGGGGGCGCCGTAGTCCGTGTCGAACCACTGGACGACATAGGTCAGGGCGCGGCGGAACGGACCGAGATGGGCTGCAGTTGCGGTGTCTGTCATGGACTCGTGAAACGGCTCGTTCTCTCAAGGGGCACCATGGCCCGAAGGTGTCGGGACAAGGCGAACCTCAAGACACAGAAGGAGGCTGACATGATGCCGTCAAAAGACCAGCACGGTCTCGGTGGTGCGAGACCATTCGGTTTTCCATGATGGTCTGCATAAGGCAGGCGTCCTAGGGCCCTTGCGGCTTGCCGGAGGGATCATGGGTGTCCGATCCTGTGGCTTCACACCGATGGATCTCCTCCAACACTGGCTCTGGTACCAGGGCAACTTCCTCGGCATCGAGTGGCACGTGTGGAAGGTGGTCGGCTGGATGGGTAATCTCGCGTTCACGGCCCGGTTCCTGGTCCAGTGGTATGCCACGGAGCGGCGTCGTGAGGTCGTGGTCCCCGAGGCGTTCTGGTGGCTGAGCATTGCGGGCTCCTGGCTCCTGCTGGCCTATGCCGTGGTGCACAAGCGTGACTCCGTCTTTATCTTCGCGAACCTCTTCAACTGGATCCCCTACGTTCGGAATCTGGTCATCCAGCGCCGACACGAACGGGCCCAACAGGCCTGTCCGTCGTGCGCGGGGACGAATCCTCCCCAGGCCCGGTTCTGTATGAACTGCGGTAATCCTGCGGATCCTGTCTCTGGCTCCTGACCCCGTCCGCGGACGGTGGACCTCAGGGCTTGCCGGGGCGTACGGCGTTCGTCCCGGCGATCGGTTCCAGACGGAATCGATCGAGCACATGGGTGGCGTAGTCGGGGTGTCGGCCCCCGATCCGCTGGAACACCGGCAACAGCTCCGCCATGGGAATCCACTGCTGCTGGGCCTCCTTCAGCGCGGTCTCCTGGGCTACGATCTGGAACCGCAGGAGCTGCGACTGACGGTACATGAACAGGCAGAGTGCGGCGGTGCCGACCACAGTCGCGACGAGGAGGATGCGGACCGTGCCCTGGAGGATCGAAAGTTCGGAGCGCAGGCGTGCGACCTCGGTCGCGGAGGCCGTATCGGACTGGAGATCGGAACCCGATGTCATGGTTTGGCGGTGGGCTTCGGCCCGGGGTTGTTGGTGGAGAGGTCGAGCACAAGTCCATTCTCGGCGAGCGCCCTGAGGATCGCCCGGTTGCTGGTATTTCCGTAGTGGAAGCTCTCCCGGACCAGCCCCTCAAAGGCCTGACGGTTCACATTGTGCGTGTGCAGGCGAAGGGCCTGTCGGTTGGCCATCGCCGTGTAGTAGATGTGCAGCGCACAGAGGGCCGCCAGGACAACAGCCAGACACAGCTGGATCCCGGCGAGGGTGGAGAGTTGGGATCGGCTCTTCATCGATTCGCCTGCAGGCTAGGGGGCGTTGTCGCGGATGGGAAGGATGTCATTTGAGAGGGGCATTCATGAGGGGTTGGGGACGGGCTCGATGCTTGCCACCCGACGACCCAGTCGCGAACGTCGGGACACTATGTCCCATCACTACGTGGAGCGGGTCGTCGACCTGCTCGATCCCTCGGTCAATCGACTGGTTAACATGACGCTTGAGGAGGCCCGGGCCCGGGTCCTTTCGGGCGATGCCGCCGCGGTTGGCGGGATCGAGGGTTCGTTCGCGCTGCTGGCGCGGGATGGTAAGACCGTCCGGATGGCGCGCTCCCTCGACCGCCCCATGCGCTACTTCCTCGCCAAACGCCAGGAGGGACCGGCCCTGATCGTGGCCGACCGGATCGACGCGATCCACCAGCAGCTCCAGCGCGAGGGCTTGGCCGACCAGTTCCACCCCAGCTACACCCGGATGGTGCCCGCCCACTACGTCGTGGAAATCCAGCTCATCGGATGTCCCGACCCAGACCCCTCCTACACCCGGTTCTTCACCCCGGAGCGGAATGCGTTGCCGACGGACCTCGACGAGATCGGTCGTCGGTACATTGGGGCGCTGGCCGACGAGGTCGCGGCCCAGCTTCGGCTCCTCCCCGAGTCCGAGCCCATCGGGGTGGCCTTCTCCGGGGGCATCGATTCCGGGGCCGTCTTCCTCGTCACCTACGCCGTAATGCGGAAGCTCGGGATGAACCCGGCCCGATTGAAGGCCTTCACCCTGAGCCTGGGCGAGGGTCCCGACCTGGCCCAGTCCCGCGAGTTCCTGGCCCGACTCGGCCTCGGCCTGTTCCTCGAGGAGATCCATGCCGATCCGGCAGACATCGATCACGCCGAGGCCCTGCGCGTGCTCGAGGACTACAAGCCGCTGGATGTGGAGTGCGGGATCATGGCCCTCGCCCTCTGCCGCGGCATCCGGAAGCGGTACCCCGACTGGAGGTGGCTCTTTGACGGTGACGGCGGTGACGAGAACCTGAAGGACTATCCGATCGAGGAGAACCCGGAGCTCACGATCCGTTCCGTTGTCCACAACCTCATGCTCTACCACGAGGGATGGGGTGTGGGCCGGATCAAGCATTCGCTGACCTACAGCGGTGGCCTCAGCCGCGGCTACGTCCGCACCTATGCCCCGAACCGTCGGTATGGGTTCCAGGGCTATAGCCCGTTGATGGGACGCGGGGTAATGGCAGTCAGCGAGGGCATCCCGTTCATCGAACTCACCCAGTACGACGTCCCAACGCTCTACTCCCTCAAGGGCGAGGTGGTGTCACGGGGGATCCGCCAGCTCTTCGGCATGGAAATGCCGGTGTTTGAGAAGCGTCGGTTCCAGCACGGGGCCATCCGGCCGGAGACGCTCCGCAACCACGTTCCAGGACAGGAGGCGGTCTATCGTAGGCAGTTCCTCGCGATGTACCAGTAGAGGGGCGGGCGGTTCGGGATCCGGGGAGGTGATCGGTCTCCCGGAGGAATCCTGTTGCGTCGATGGGACCTCTCTCGACACAGTCCCCGCGCTTTCGGAGAGGTGGCTGAGTGGTTTAAGGCGCACGCCTGGAAAGCGTGAGTGGGCTCATACCCCACCGGGGGTTCGAATCCCCCCCTCTCCGCCAAGCTTCCCGGGACTCCTCTTCCGGGTCTCTGATCCGGCTTTCCTTCTCCCCAGGGTCTGTTGCCGTCCCCCTGCTTGACGATCCCGTCATGTGGTCTCACCAAAGGGGGATTCACCATGAGCCAGCACCTCTTCGCCGCGTTCGCCCAGTCGGCCTCCACCCGGTCTGAAAAGCCCGCCCTGTTCTGGGCCCGGGAACAGTTCTCCTACGGCCTGATCCTGCAGCAATCCCTCGGGGTGGGGGCCCGTCTCCGGACGCATCTTGGGGTCCAGCCCGGCGATCGGGTCGCCCTCTGGCTTAGGAATCGGCCGGAATTCGTCTCGGCCCTCTTCGGCATCCTCGCCGCCGGCGGCGTCGCGGTCCCGATCAACAACTTCCTCAAGCCGAACGAGGTGGCCTACATGCTCGAGGACGCCGGGGTGAAGGTCGTCATCGCCGAGGACTCCAATCCCGAGGCCCTTGCGGCGCTCCAGCAACTCCGCCCGGATCTCCGTATCCTGCGTGTCGAGGACCTCGTGGTGGATCCCGGAGCCGTCGCCTTCCAGCCCGTGGCCCGTAGCCGCTCCGACCTTGCGGTCCTGATCTACACCAGCGGCACGACCGGCAAGCCCAAGGGAGCCATGCTCACGCACGGCAACCTCCTCCACAACGTCGAGTCCTGCCGCCAGATCCTCCAGATCGTGGACCTCGACCGACTCGTGCTCCTGCTGCCGATGTTTCACAGCTTCATGCTCACGGTTGGCATCCTGCTGCCGTTGCTGGTCGGTGGTTCGATCGTCCTGATCAAGTCCTTGACCCCGCCTAAGGCGATGATCGAGGAGATCCTGATCAACCAGGGGACCGTCCTGCCGGCGATGGCGCAGGTATTCCGGGCGCTGTCGGGGCTGCCCCCGGGCATCGAGCTACCCCTTCGCCTCTGCGTCAGCGGTGCTGGGCCGCTCCCGATGGAGATTCTCAAGGGATTCAATGCGCGGCATCCGAAGGTCCCGCTCATCGAAGGCTATGGCCTCAGCGAGGCCAGCCCGGTGGTCTCGGTGAACCCCATCCGGGGACCCTGGATCCCCGGCACCATCGGAATCCCGATCCCGGATGTAGAGATGAGCGTGCAGGACGATTCCGGGGCACTGCTCGCCGACGGGGTCGATGGTGAGATCTGCGTTCGGGGTGGAAACGTGATGACCGGGTATTGGAACGCCCCGGAGAAGACTGCGGAGACGCTGGTGGGCGGCTGGCTGCGGACGGGCGATATCGGCCACCGGCGGTCTGACGGCTACTACGTCATCACGGACCGTAAGAAGGACATGCTCAAGCCCAACGGGATCAACGTGTACCCCCGCGAGATCGAGGAAGTGCTCTACGGGTTCCAAGGCATCCGCGAGTGCGCCGTCGTGGGTGAGCCCGACGAGCGGCGTGGGGAGCGGGTCATTGCGTTCGTTGCGATGGATGAGGGACGCGTGTTCGACGAGAAGGCGGTGATCGCGTTCCTCAAGGAGCGCCTCGCCGACTACAAGGTCCCGCGTCGTGTGATTCCCTTGCCTGCGTTGCCTCGCAATGCCACGGGCAAGATTCTAAAGACGTCCCTGCGCGAGATGCTCCGGGCGGACTCGGCGTCCTGAGCACCGGGAGGGGTGGGTTCCCCGTCGGCGCTGGACGAGTGGACTCACGCGAGGAAGCGGAGGGGCCGGAGAGAAGGATCCGGAGGGCCGGGCTGGCATTCCTGCGGGGAGGTCGGGGAGCGATAAACCTTGGCGAGGAACGGACCGAATTTCTGACCCCACATCCTGAAGGGCCGGGTCACATCTGCGGGAGCGGCGTGGACTGAGTCGTGTGCCGGAGCCGTATCCGAGAATCCCGAACCCTCGATCGGGTGCGCAGATCTGGCTGGCCGACATGGATTCGAACCATGACTAAGGGCTCCAAAGACCCCTGTGCTACCTTTACACCATCGGCCAAATGCCGCGCGAACGTATGCGGCGCAGCCGGGACGGCAATCGCAAACTGAAGGGTCGCCATGATCTCACGATCCTTGAGTATCGTCGCAGGTCAGGACCTCGAAGGGGACCCGCAAGACGCATGGGCGGATCAAAACATCCTCTTTACTCCAGGGCCTCCGTTCCCATCCTCAAGCCGCATGTCGGCAGCGCCGCAGTCCGCGGTGGTCGGGACCCCGTCCACCCAAGGAGGAAACGATTCCAACAACAGCACGGTACCGGGATTGGACCAGGCCATCACCCGGTCCCAGGCCTTTCTGCTGTCCGAGCAGAAACCCGAGGGATACTGGATTGGTGAGCTCCTCGTCGACGTCACGTTGGTCGCGGATCTCGTGGTGTTCTACCACTGGTGGGGGCGGGTCGATCGCGAGTGGGAACGTCGCGCAGTCAATCACATCCTCGGCAAACAGCTACCCGATGGCGGCTGGAACATCTATCCGAATGGTCCGGCGGAGGTGAATGCCACCATCAAGGCCTACCTCGCCCTCAAGCTCGCGGGCCTGCCGGCGACCGATCCCCGCATGCTGAAGGCGCGTGAGATGGCCTTCTCCCTCGGCGGTGTGCCGAGGATGAACACGTTCTCGAAGCTCACCTTGGCCCTGATCGGTCTGGTGGGCTGGAACCACGTCCCGACCATCCCCTCCGAGGTCCTCCTGATCGGCAAGTGGTTCCATGTGAACTTCTGGGACATGAGCAACTGGTCCCGTGCCATGCTCGTCCCCCTCGCGATCATCAACCATTTCCGGCCGACGCGGCCCCTGGCAGTGGGGGTCACGCTCGACGAGCTCTATCCGAACGGAAGGTGGGAGCTCAACGAGACGCTGCGTCCCCGCTACTTCGACTTCAGCCTGCGCAACGCGTTCCTCTGGCTCGACCGTCTCCACAAACTGGCGGAGTGGTTCGCGCGCCACGGACTGCATCCGTTCCGGAAACGCGCGCTCAAGAAGGCCGAACAGTGGATGCTCGAGCGTTTCGAGGGCAGCGACGGTCTCGCCGCCATCTTCCCGGGCATCGTCAACTCGATCATCGCGATGAAGGCGCTGGGCTATCCGGACGACCATCCTGAGATCGTCCGGGCCCACGGCGAGCTGCTCAAGCACATGCACCATGAGCCGGACTCGGTGCGGATCGAGCCGTGCCTCTCCCCGGTCTGGGACACTGCTATCGTCGAGATCTGCCTGCGCGAGTCCGGCGTGCCCGCGGATCATCCCAAGATCAAGCGGGCGGCCAGCTGGATGATGGATCTCGAAATCCGGTTCCGAGGGGACTGGCAGCACAAGAACCCTGCCGACGTGGAGCCCTCCGGCTGGGTGTTCGAGTTTGCGAACAAGTGGAACCCGGATGTCGACGACACCGCGATGGTGCTGCTGGCGTTGCGGGGGATCCCGACCGACGACCGCGCGCGCCGAGACGAGTGCTTCGCCCGCGGTCTCAAGTGGATGCTGACCTTCCAGTGTCGGGACGGCGGTTGGGCTGCGTTCGACAAGGACTGCACGAACTCGATCCTCGAGAAGGTGCCGTTTGCCGACCACAACGCCATGCTCGACCCGGAGTGCGCCGATATCACGGCCCGGATTCTCGAGCTGATGGGGTATGAGGGCTACACGCTCGACAACCCGCAGGTGAAGGAGGCCATGCGCTTCCTCATCAAGACCCAGGAGGCCGACGGGTCGTGGTTCGGTCGCTGGGGCGTGAACTACATCTACGGCACCTGGCAGGTGCTGCGCGGCGTGCGGGCGTTGAAGGTCGACATGAACCAGCCGTGGCTCCAGAAGGCGCGCAGCTGGCTGCTGGGCGTCCAGCAGCCCGACGGCGGCTGGGGCGAACGGTGCAACACCTACGACGATCCGATCTTCAAGGGCAGCGGTCCCAGCACCGCCTCCCAGACCGCCTGGGCCATCATGGGGCTCTGTGCGTTCGGGGATCCCAACTGCGCGGCTCTCCGAAGGGGCATCGAATACCTCGTCCGGACCCAGAACGAGGATGGGTCCTGGACCGAGGAAGAGGTCACCGGGACCGGGTTTCCGAAGGTGTTCTATCTCAAGTACGATATGTATCGTAACTCCTGGCCGCTCCTGGCCCTGGCCACCTACCGGAAGCTGCTCCGAGGGGGAGAGCCCGGAGACATCAAGGCCTGAGCCCAGGTCTGAGTCCGTCTCCGGACCTGTTTCCTGTCCTAACCCTTCGGTGGATCACTTCGCGAACTCCACACACCGCGTCTCGCGCACGACAGTGATCCGGATCTGTCCCGGATAGAGGAGGTCCTCCTCGATCCGGTGGGCGATCTGCCGGGCGAGCTGGTAGGAGGCCGCGTCGTCGAGCTCCTCCGGCTTCACCATCACTCGTAACTCCCGTCCGGCTTGGACGGCGTAGGCCTTCTCGACGCCGGGGAAGCCTGTGGCGATCCGCTCGAGGTTTTCCAGCCGTTGCAGGTAGGTCGTCATCGACTCGCTCCGGCTCCCGGGTCGGCTCGCGCTGATGGCATCGGCCGCCGAGACGAGGATGCCCAGCAGGTTCTCGTGCGGCACCTCGTCGTGATGGGACGCCACCGCGTTGACGATGTGGGGCGGCTGGCCCTGCTGGCGGAGGAAATTTCCGCCCACGATGGCGTGCGGACCCTCGACCTCCTGCGACAGGGCCTTGCCGATGTCGTGGAGCAGGCCGGACAGCTTCGCGGCCTGGATGTCCTGGCCCATCTCGGCGGCCATTAGACCGGTGAGGTGGGCGACCTCGACCGAATGGTGCAGCACGTTCTGGGAGTAGCTGTAGCGGAAGTGGAGCTTGCCCAGGAGCCGGGCGATCTCGGGACACAGCGGAGGAAGGCCTGTCCGCGCCACGGCGGCCTCTCCGGTCTGTAGGATGAATCCCTCCATCTCGGTGTTCACCGCCGCCACGACCTCCTCGATCCGGGCCGGATGGATGCGCCCGTCGAGGACCAGCCGTTCCATCGCAAGCCGGGCGACTTCGCGTCGGACTGGGTCGAAGGCCGAGAGCACCACGGCGTTGGGGGTGTCGTCGACTAGGACTGTGACCCCGGTGATGGACTCGAACGCGCGAATGTTCCGTCCCTCCCGGCCGATGATGCGACCCTTCATCTCCGAGCCGGAGACCGCCACCGTCGCGGTGGTCGACTCGAATGTCTGGGTGGCGGCGCAGCGTTGCAGCGTAATACCCACGATGCGTCTCGCCTCGGTTTCCGCGTCTCGACGGGCGTTCTCGAGCAGGTGGCGGCTCAGGTCGGCGGCGTCCTTCCGCGCCTCCCGTTCTACCTCCTGGAGCAGCAGCGACCGGGCGCCTTCGGCATCGAGCCCAGCGATCGACTCGAGCCGCGCCCGGGCCTCGACCCGCTGCTGGCGGAGCTGCTGGCGTTCGTGCTCTAGGGCGGTCCGGTCGGCCTCCAGCGCTCGGGATCGGGTGTCGATTTCCGACTCGAGCCGTGCGATGCGGTCCAGCTGGCGGTCCACGGTCGACTCCCGCTCCGCGAGCCGGCGTTCCTCGGTGGCGATGGTCTCCTGGCGGGTGGCCAGGGCCTTCTCGAGGTCGGCGCGGTCCCGGACCAGCTGTTCCTGCGCGGCGACCTTGGCCGCCAGCTGGGCGGCCTCCGTCTCGCGACGTAGCCGGTCTTGCCACGACTGCTGCTCGGCCAGCCGGGCTGCTGCCGTGGCCTGCTCGCGTTTCCTGGCACGCACGACGGCGATACCGAATCCCGCCGCCGCAGTGAGTGCAGAGACGCAGAGGATCAGCGGGTTCGATAGCATCGGGTCAGGTGCGTCGTGCAGGTCCCTCGTGGATCCCCGAGGGCGTCAGGACGTAGTCCATCGGCAGGTCATGGGCCTCGACAGGCAGATGCGGCATGATCTGGATGTCCAGCCCCACCCCGAACCGGATGGCATTGGTCCCTGCCAGTAGTCGGTCATAGAATCCGGCGCCGCGTCCGAGTCTTGCCCCATCTGTCGTGAACCCTAGGCCCGGGACCAAAACCAAGTCCAGTCTTGGCAGGGGAACGTTGAGGCAGCCCTGGGAGGGTTCCCGAATGCCATAGCGTCCGGTGGTGAGGTCGGCCGCGGGGCGTTCGATGCGGCGGGCCCCGTAGGCTTCGATGAGGGGATCGAAGGCGGGCAGGGCCACCTCCTTGCCCTCGTCGAGCGCGGTCTGCAGCAGGGGCCAGACATCCGGCTCATCCTCCCTCGGGGCGAACAGCAGGACGCACCGGGAGAACCTCCAGTGGGGATGGAGCCGGATCCGCTCCCGCAGCGCCGCGGATTCCTCCTCCCGCGCCCCGGGGGGGAGTTCCCGGATCCGTTGGCGGAGCCAGGTTCGGATCTCGGATTTGGAGGACGGCATCACGGGATCTGGGACTGCGACGGCGTTTGGGACTGCGCCTCGCGCCAGCGCATGACCCGTTCCTTGATCTTCTTCTCCACCCCCTGTTCGGAGGGTTCGTAGAACCTTCTCGGCGCGCCGAGGTGGTCCTGGGCCACGTGATGACCCGGGAAATCGTGGGCGTACTGGTACCCGACCCCGTGTCCGAGCCGCTTCGATCCCGGATAGTGGCCGTCCCGGAGGTGCTGGGGTACGGGCAGCGTGCGCCCGTTCCGGACGTCCTCAAGCGCGGCATCAATCGCCGTGATGACGGTGTTGCTCTTGTGGGCTGTCGCGATGTAGAGGGCGGCCTCGGCGATCGGGATCCGCGCCTCGGGCCAGCCGATGACCTCGGCGGCCTGGCAGGCCGAGGTCGCTAGGACGAGTGCCATCGGGTCTGCAAGACCCACGTCCTCGGCCGCGTGGATCATGATTCTCCGCGCGATGAACCGTGGGTCCTCTCCGGCATGGATCATCTTAGCCAGCCAGTAGAGCGTCGCGTCGGGGTCGGATCCCCGCATCGATTTGATGAAGGCGCTGATCGTGTCGTAGTGCGCATCGCCGTCCCCGTCATAGACGATGGCCTTTTTCTGGATCGACTCCTCGGCGACGGCCAGGTCGATCCGGATCACACCGTCGGGTCCGGGCGGCGTGGTCAGGGTGGCGATCTCGAGCGAGTTGAGGGCTTTGCGGGCGTCGCCATCGGAGATCCGTGCCAGGTGCTGCAGAGCGTCGGGGGCGGCCTCGATCCTCAGGTATCCGAGGCCCCGATCGACATCCGAGAGGGCGTGCTGGAGCAGGTGGAGAAGATCGTCCTCCGTGAGCGGACGCAGCTCGAAGATCTGGGACCGAGACACCAGCGGTGAATTGACGAAGAAGAAGGGGTTGTGGGTGGTGGCCCCGACGAGCTTGATGACGCCCGATTCGACGTCCGGCAGCAGGACGTCCTGCTGGGACTTGCTGAACCGGTGGATCTCGTCGACGAACAGGAGGGTCGGTTGTCCGGTGTTCTGGAGGCGATGGCTGGCCCCGCTGAGGATGCGTCGCATGTCGGCGACGTTCGATTCGACCCCGCTGAGTCGCTCGAACCGGCATCGCGACTGGGTTGCGATGATCTGGGCGAGGGAGGTCTTCCCGGTCCCAGGGGGGCCGTAGAGGATGAGGGACTGGATCCGATCGGCCTCGATGGCCCGGCGCAGGAGCTTGCCGGGGCCGAGGATATGGGACTGGCCGGTGTACTCCGCGAGCGTCCGGGGTCGGACCCGAGCGGCCAGTGGGGCAGGGGACGACGCGGCCCCGGCGGCTTTCGGGGCCGCCTGCGGGACCGGTGAATCCCCGACCACGAACAGGTCATCCTGCGCCATGCGCACCAGCATTCCTGAATCCCGGTCGGTCAGCCAGCTCCCCTGTGGGTCCGATTCGAGGTTCCTGGGCGTTTTTGAGAAGCAGAGGGTCGGGTCGTATCGGGATTCCAGGACATTCGTCGGGGACCGGTACGGTTCCTCAAACCGCATGGAGACGGGCGTTTTTGGGCCATTCCGACTGGAACACCGTCGCGAGTCCGTTGCAGCGATGCGAGGACTCCGATCTGGCATCCAGGGTGCTCCGTCAGAACTTAGATGGTGCTTCGTCGCTAGGACGGGCTTCCGGAGTCCGTGTCAGTACATCACTGCACCACCCATCCCCACCGGGGTCATCCCGGCGGCGGGCACCGTCGTCAATGGGTCGCCGTCGGAGACGTCCGGCGGCGACCTTTCTCATGTCCGATTGGCGCTGGGTTTAGACGGCGATGGCGGCGCGGGTTTGGTGTGACTCAAGCCCTGCTGCGAACAGCTCATGGCTGCGGACCGCCTCATCGGGGGTGACACAGCCGAAACGTCCCTCCAGGGCGCCGGACCTCTCGGCGGCGTAGGCCGCCCACATCTGCAGGAAGCAGTCGGGGAACCCTGGTTCGAAGATGCCGCCGGTGATCGTCGGGAACGGTGTCTGAAACCCGAGGTCAATCCGGACCCATCGCTGCTCCTTTTGCCGCTCGAAGATCCAAAGTGTCTTCGGTTCGGCCGTGGAGTACCGGGCGCCGCCCTCGGTCCCGAGAACTTCCACCCACCAGGTGTTCGTGGCCCCCGGGGCCAGGCGCTTCATCTCGAGTCGCATCGGCACCGTGGATCCCGAGACCTCGAGATCGCAGTGGAGCTGGGCGTTGTCCCACGTGTCGCACGCTGCGAAGCCACCCTTTCCGTCCGGCCTTTCCGTATAGACCTTCTGGAGCTGGGAGTAGACCCGGACTGGATTCCAGCCGAGGCGCAGCGGGATGTGCACGACGTGCATGCCGAGGTCGCCCATGACGCCGATCTCGCCGCAGTACCTCACCTGACGCTTCCAGTTCACGGGCTTTGAGGGGTCGAGGTCGCTGGCGTGCCAGAAGCAGGAATGGACCTCGAGGAGCCGTCCGAGCTTCCCGGAGCGGGCGATGTCGACCACTCGTTGGGCCCCGGGGAGGAAGGGGAACTCGGAGCTGCAGCGCACGAAGCGTCCCGAGGCCACCGCGGCATCCCGGATCCTGCGGGCCGCCGCGAGATCGATCCCGAACGGCTTTTCGGCCAGCAGATCCTTACCGGCGGCGAGGACCTCGAGATAGATCGACTCGTGGAGATGATGGGGGACCGCGACGTAGACGACGTCGACATCCGGCGAGGCGAGGAGCTCGCGGTGATCCTTGGTGAGCAGGCGGACCGTGGGGATCTGGCGGAACCAGTCGAGCAACGTGTCCTGGAGATCGCAGACCGCCACGAGCTCGACCCGCACGGGGAACCGCTCGAGGACAAACCACCGGGCGAACGCGCTCGCCGCCTCCCGGCCCATCAATCCGCCCCCGATGATCCCGACCCGCATGACGTCCTTCATGTTGCGAATCATCATCTCCTAGCCGCCTGCGCCGCAAGTCCGTGGCGGGAGGTCCGGGGCGAGGGGGCCCAGGGCGACGAATCCCCTGCTGACATCCTCCGTGCTCCCGTTATTTTCAGACCGTCGCCTATGAAGACCGCCACGTCCGCAGAGAATCAACCTCTCCAGAGCCTCGATGAGGTCGAGGATTTCTATAAGCAGCGATACCCCGAACCCGTTGCCGCACCGGCCGAAAAGAAGCCCACCGTGGGCCATGATCCCGAGAAGAAGCAGTCGGAATTCCGCAACTACGAGGCGGATGCCCGGCCCACAGTCCGGGAGTTCTACCGGCTGAACCACCAGTTCCAGACGCACGAGTTCGTCCGGGCCAAGAAGAAGGAGTACCTGGGCCTCAACCGCATGAAGATGGGCATCTGGGAGGCCGCGGAGTATCTCAACCAGCTGGTGGATGACAGCGATCCGGATACGGACATGTCCCAGCTCGAGCATCTCCTCCAGACGGCCGAGCAGCTACGTCGCGACGGCCAGCCCCGGTGGATGGTCCTGACCGGGTTCGTTCATGACCTCGGCAAGATCCTGTGCCTCTGGGGCGAACCGCAGTGGGCGGTGGTGGGCGACACATTCCCGACCGGATGTGCCTTTGCACCGAAGATCGTGTTCTCGAAGTTTTTCGAGGCGAATCCGGATTTCCAGAACCCGGCCTACCAGACCCGGCTTGGGGTCTACAAGGAGGGGTGCGGCCTGGATGCGGTCGACATCTCCTGGGGGCACGACGAGTACATCTACCAGGTCTGCAAGGACTACCTGCCGCCCGAAGGGCTTGCGATGCTGCGGTTCCACAGCTTCTACCCGTGGCATCGGGAGGGCTGCTATGACTACCTGTTGAACGATCACGACCGCGCCATGCTGCCTTGGGTGCTCCGGTTCAATCCCTACGATCTCTACACTAAGAGCCACGAGAAGCCGGACGCCGTGAAGCTGCGTCCTTACTATGAGGAGCTGATCCGGGAGTACTTCCCGGACAAGATCCGCTGGTAGCCCGGAACGGTGCCCCCGGTGGCGCCGACGACGCCATGAATCCGCGACTCCTGTGGACCGGGCTGCTGGCGGTTGGTCTGGCGGTGATCGGCCTCGTCTTCGGGGCCGGCGTGCTGGTGGCCCGGTCGATGCGTCCCGGCGGCCGGTCTGGGATCGCCGACACGGCAGCCGTCGTCACCCAGGTCCAGGCTCTCTCGCAGCTGGTCACGGTCCAGTATGTCTTCGAGAAGGTGGTCGTTCTGGACGACGTGAAGTGGTACGGACAGAACCGTCTTCTGATGATCGCCCATGGGGTTGTGAAGGCGGGCGTCGACCTGCGGAAGGTGACGAAGTCTGACGTCTCGAGCGACGGCGACCGGTTGCGGTTGAGGCTGCCGCGTCCCCAGCTGGTCGACACCTATCTCGACGAGTCCAGGACGGAGGTCCTTGAGCGCAGCACGGGGATCCTTCGGCAGTTCGACCAGCAGATGGAGCAGGACGCCCGGCGGCAAGCCCTCGAGAGCATCCGCAAGGCGGCGCGAGCCGCCGGCATCCTCCGGGACGCCGAGGAGCGCACCCGCCTCCAGCTGAACGCGCTCGGAGTCGCGGCGGGTTTCCGGGCTGTGGATGTGGAGTTCCGATAGCCCTCTGATCCTTATGGATCTTGCATGAGTTGGCGGTCGTTCCACAGACGCCGCTTGACCCGGTCGCCCGGGACTCCGACAACGTCGTCATGCATTCCCCCGCACTCCACCGGGCCGCGCTCGCGCTGTCCACCGGTCTTGTCCTCGGCTCCGTCCTGGAGGCCGCCCAGCCCATGCTGGTGTCGTTCACAAAGAGCCAGATGACCGACCAGTTCTGGGCGGAGGGGGCGAATGCCGGGGACTTCAACCACGATGGCGTGATGGACCTCGTGTATGGGCCGTTCTGGTGGGCGGGACCCGACTTCAAGACGCGCCGTCCCTACGCGCCAGCGTCCGAGACATTCAAGCTGAAGCAGGCCGACGGCACGGAGAAGACGATCCCCGGATTCGAAGGGGCCCTCGGCAAGAACAACACCTACTCCAAGAATTTCTTCGCGTTCGGGACCGACCTCAACAAGGACGGTTGGGACGACATCCTGATCCTCGGGTTCCCGGGCGAGAAGTCGTCGTGGTATGAGAACCCGAAGGGCCAGCCGGGCCTTTGGACGGAGCATGTCGCCATCGAAGTCACCGACAACGAGTCACCGAACTACATCGACATCACGGGCGACGGGGTGCCGGAGATCGTTTGTTCCTCCAAGGGCAGCTACGGGTGGGCGAGTCCGGATCCGAACAATCCGGCGGCACTCTGGACCTGGCATCCGTTGAGCCCCAACAACAACTACCATCGGTTCACCCATGGCATGGGGGTGGGTGATGTGAATGGCGATGGCCGCATGGACCTTCTCGAGAAGGATGGATGGTGGGAGCAGCCGGCCTCGCTCGCTGGGAATCCGGTCTGGACCCAGCATAAATTTCCGTTCGGTGTCGGAGGTGCCCAGATGCATGCCTACGACGTCAATGGCGACGGGTTGAACGACGTGGTCACGAGCCTGGCCGCCCACGGGTATGGCCTCGCCTGGTTCGAGCAGGTCCGTGGCGCCGATGGGATCACGTTCAAAGAGCACATCCTGATGAACAAGGAGCCCAACGAGAACCGTTACGGGGTGAAGTTCTCCCAGCTCCATGCGGTCGACCTCGTTGACATGGATGGTGACGGACTCAAGGACATCGTGACCGGCAAGCGGTTCTGGGCGCATGGCCCTGCTGGCGATCCCGAGCCGGGTGCCCCTGCGGTCCTCTACTGGTGGAAGCTTGTGCGGGGACCGGGGGGGGAGGTGGACTTCATCCCTTACCCGATCGACACCGCCTCGGGGGTTGGGACTCAGGTTGCCGTGCGGGACGTCAACAAGGATCTGCTCCCGGACGTGATCGTGGGCAACAAGCGGGGCTTGTTCCTCTTCCTACAGCAGCGACGTCCCGTATCGGAGACGGAATGGCAGGCAGCCCAGCCGAAGCCCTTCGACTCGTCTTCTGGGAAGTAGGCTGGATTACGAGGAATCTCCTGAACCGTTGGATTGCTGGATCCCGTCAGCGGGCGCGTTGGGCGAGGAGCTCCACGAGCCCGGCAAGGACCTCGTCCCGATCATTTCCCTCGAGGGCGAGGGCCAGCTGGGCGGTGAGCAGTCCGTAGCGCGCGCCGATGTCGTAGCGGCGACCGCTGGCCTCGAACGCCAGGTAGCGCTCTTTCCGAGCGAGGCGGCTGAGCGCGGCGGAGAGATGGATGCCTCCCTTTGGTCCCCGGTCGGCCACCATCTCCCCTAGGATCCCCATGAGTCCCGGGGTGAGCACGTGCATCCCGAAGAAGCAGAGGTAGTGGCCAGCCCGCAGTCCGGGCACCACGAGCCGCTGCTCGGCCTCGGTGGGGGTGGGCTTCTCGAGAACCTCGGCCACCTCGTAGAGACCCTGGGAGCCCTGCACCCGGCGTCCGCCCACCGCGCCATAGAAGGGGAGCTTGCTCTCGTGGGTGGGTTGGACGGCGGAGATCGCCGATTCTGTGGTCTGGGCCAGCGTCACGAGCTGGCGCGCGCATCCCGTCGTCGCAGTGCGGACATAGAGATGGTCGCCGACCAGCAGCAGGAAGGACTCGTCAGCGGTGAACTCCCGGGCGCACCAGACCGCGTGGCCATATCCGAGCGGTTCCGGCTGCTCGATGAACTCGAGACGTCCTGCGTGAGGGCCTGCCGCCGTGCGGAACGCAGAGGCGTCTCCAGGGCAGACCACGACACCGATCCGGTCTACGCCCGCGTCCAGGGCCTCCTCGACGATGATCGCCAGCGCCGTCTTCGTGGAGCCATCACGGTCCACCAACGACTGGAGCGGTAGCGTCCGCTGGTGTTTTCCCGCCGCGGTGATCACGGCCTTCTTCAGATGCATGTCCAAGATTGAAAGGCCCCGGCGGAATCCTCCAAGAGGAAAAGCCACTCCTCGATCGGAAAGGGCTGCGCCACGGCCCTGGGGTCGGGTTCAGGGGTCTTGTGGAAGTTCCGGGCCCATCCGCGGGCGGGTGGTCGCGGTTCACCTACCGCCACTCGAACGCGGTCCCTTGGGCGGTCGGTCGCTGAGCGTCGACTCCGCGAAGAGCCGAAGGCCCTCGAGAGTGAGATGGGGATAAACCCGGTCGATCTCCGGCAGCCGGCGCACCATTTGACGGGCATAGCCGCCGGTCGCCACGGTTGGGGTTCCCTCATGTCCCAGCTGCTCGCGGATGCCCAGCAACACCTCCCGGATCAACCCGCGGTAGCCCGTCAGGGTGCCCACCTGCATCGCCTCGACGGTGCTGCGCCCGATCGCGGCGCGCGGTTCCCGAAGCGGGATCCGGGGCAGCTGGGCCGTCTTCTCGTGGAGGTAGTCGGCAAGGGCCGAGATGCCCGGGGCGATCACCCCGCCGATGAACCGCCCCGTGGGGTCGACGACGTCGAACGTCGTCGCCGTGCCGAAGTCGATCGCAATCACCGGCGCTCCGACGAGTCGCCGTGCCGCGATCGCATTGGCGATCCGGTCTGTACCGAGGGTTTCGGGACGGGGGTATCGGAACGTCAGTAGTTCTCCGGGAAGGGTGTCCGGCCGCAGGACGACCGGCTCGTGTCCCACAACTCCCTTCAACGCCTTCTGCGCCGGTCCGATCGCGGCGGGGACGACCGAGCACAGGGCCGCGTGGGCGGGGATACGGGACCCGAGCCAGTCTCGGAGGTGTCGCGGAAGCCGGCCTCCGCGGACCTCGGAGGTGTCGATGTCGTGGGTCTGGCGGACGCCCCGGGTGTCGGCCCAGCCGAGATGGGTGTGTGTGTTGCCGATGTCGAGGAGCAGGATCATGACGAAGGTCCGGCCGAGAGCAGGCTGACCTCCCCGCCGATGATGCGTTCCAGCCGTCCGTGCTCCGTCCGGAGCAGCAGGGCGCCCTGTTCGTCGAGCGCCTCGGCCAGCCCATGGATCTCCCGGGGGCCGACCCGGATCGAGACCCATCTTCCGAGGGTTGTGCAGCGCCGTTCCCACTCGTCCGCGATCGTCCCGAAACGACCTTCCAGGACGTCGTGGTAGGCAAGGTCCAGTTCCTCGAGCAGCCGAGCGGCGAGTGCGGGTCGATCGATGCGCCGTCCCGACTCGAGGGACAGCGAGGTGGCGATCGAGCGGAGCTGGGACGGGATCTCCGGGGCAGAGAGGTTGACGTCGATCCCCATGCCGAGGATGACGTGGTGGATCTGTTCGGACTCCGCCCCGAGCTCCAGAAGGATTCCGCCACACTTGCGGCCCCGTAGGTGGAGGTCGTTGGGCCATTTGATCTCGGGTTCTAGTCCCGAGGCCTGTCCGATGGCCCGGGCGGCGGCGACCGCCGCCATGACGGTCAGCTGCGTCGCGGCCCCCAAGGGAATCCGGGGCCTCAACAACACCGAGAACCAGAGACCACATCCGGAGGGAGACTCCCAACGGCGTCCCATCCGTCCCCGCCCCCGGGTCTGGGATTCCGCGAGGACCACGGCCCCCTCCTCGACCCCATCCCGAGCCAGCCGTTCCACGACGTCGTTGGTCGAGGAGGTTTCCTGGAACACCTGGATCGACCGTCCGATCCGTCGGCGATCCGGCAGTCTCGAGAGGAGGTCGTCCGCGTGCAGTCGGTCGGGTCCCGATCTCAGGACAAAGCCGCCGTGCGCGGTGGAGGCGATGTCGTATCCCAGCTGGCGGAGGGCGCCGATGCGTGCCGTCAGGCCGGTCGTATCGCCCGGGACCATGCTGCCCAGGTCGGACACGGCCACCCCGGCGTCCCCGGCCCTTCGTAAGCGGGTCAGGATGCGCGCATCCGGACTCATGCGTCGAAGTCGAGTCCGAGATCCACCGCCGGGGCGGAGTGGGTGAGGGCACCGACCGACACGAAATCCACCCCGGTCTCGGCGATGGCCCGGACGGTGTCGAGGCGCACTCCGCCGCTGGCTTCCGTCCTCGACCGCCCGGCCACCCGCCGCACGGCCTCGCGAAGAGTGGGCAGGTCCATGTTGTCGAGCAGGATGATGTCGGCGCCCGCGGCGACTGCCTGGTCGACCTGACCAAGGGTGTCGGTCTCGACCTCGACCCGGAGTCCCGGCCAGCACTGCCGTGCCCGGTTCACCGCCGCAGCGATGGCATTGGGCTGGGCGTCCCGGAGCGCTGCGAGGTGGTTGTCCTTGATGAGGACGAGGTCGTAGAGACCGGTCCGATGGTTGGTGCCGCCACCGCAGGCTACGGCGTACTTCTCGAGCCGACGCCACCCTGGCGTCGTCTTCCGGGTGTCGAGGATCCGGGCCTGTGTGCCCTTCACGGCGGCGACGAACCGCGCCGTCAGGGTGGCCACGCCGCTGAGGCGCTGGCAGAAATTCAGGGCCACTCTTTCCGCCGTCAGGATTCCCCGGGCGGAACCCTCGATCTCCAGCACCGTCGACCCTGCAGCGATGGCCTCCGCGTCCCTGGCCCGTGGCGTCATGCGGAGATTGGGGTCCAGTTGACGGAAAGCCTCGATGGCGAGATCGATTCCGGCCAGCACTACCGGTTCCCGGGCCCGAAGTAGGGCTCGTGCCCGGGTGTCCGGCGGGACGCAGGCGAGCGTCGTGACGTCACCGGTCCCGACATCCTCCGCGAGGGCCTGGCGCACCGCCTCGCGGATCTCTTCCTGCTCGAGCTGCATCATCTTGGAAAGGCTGCGAGGAAAGGACCTCGTGGGAAAATGAAAAGTCGGGATCTCTGGACGGCGGCACCTCCCGGTGCCCAAGTCCAGGCGGCCGTCCGGACCGGATCCCCGCGAAATCCAATTGACCCTCGTGGCTGATTCCCAACCTTGTGCAGCGTCATGATGAAGTCCCTCACCTCCTCGGTCCTTCTCACCGGATTCCTCTCGGGTTCCCTCCTCGCCGGAGGCTGGACGTTCGTCCGCGGTCCCAAGGGCGATGGCTCCACGCCGGACCGGATCGCCTCCAAGTGGCCTGCCTCGGGACCCAAGGTCCTCTGGAAGGTCCCCAGCTCGCTCGGATTCAGCTCCTTCGCCGTCGCCGAGGGCCGGGCGTTCAACCTCGAGCTGCGGGAGGTCGATGGCGCCCAGCAAGAGGTGCTCGTCGCCCGGGACGCCAAGACGGGTGCCGAGGTCTGGGTGAAGCCCCTGGGGGTGGTGAAGTATCAGGGCGGTGGCGATGACGGCACCAAGGACAACCGCGGCGGCGACGGTCCGCGATCGACCCCGACCTGGGCCGACGGCCGTGTCTACGTCACCTCCGCGAAGCTCGTCGTGTCGTGCTTCGACGCGAAAAGCGGGGACCTCGTCTGGCAGAAGAACGTGATGAAGGATTTCGGTGGTCCAAACATCTCCTGGGAGAACGCCGCCTCGCCCTTGGTCGAGCAGGGCATGGTGTTCGTCGCCGGCGGTGGAGCGGGACAGTCGCTCATCGCCCTCAACGCCAAGACCGGCGACGTGGTCTGGAAGGCGTTCGACGAGACCATGACCCATGCGACGCCGACACCGGCCACGATCCATGGCCAGCGGCAGGTGATCTTTTTCCTCAAGTCCGGCCTCCTCGCGGTCGAGCCGAAGACTGGCAAGGAGCTCTGGCGCCATCCGTTCCCCTTCCGCGTCTCCACCGCGGCGTCTCCTGTGGTCGATGGCGACCTGGTCTACTGCTCGGCCGGCTACGGCGTCGGTGCCGGTGCCTGCCGGGTCTCGAAAGACGGGGACAAGTGGTCGGCCAAGGAAGTCTACCGCTTCGAGGGCAACAAGCCGCTCGCCAACCACTGGTCCACTCCGGTCCTCCACAAAGGCCACCTGTACGGGATGTTCCAGTTCAAGGAATACGGCGAAGGTCCCGTGAAGTGCGTCGAGATCGCTACCGGCAAGGTGAAGTGGGAGAAGTCCGGCTTCGGTCCCGGACAGGTCATCCTCGCGGGCGACAAGGTCGTGGCCCTCGGCGATGCAGGCCAGCTGGTGGTTATCGACACCAACCCGGAGGCCTACACCGAGCTCGCCCGGGCGGATGTCCTGGACGGCAAGTGCTGGGGTTCGCCCGTCGTGAGCGATGGCCGCATCTACGCCCGTAGCACTAAGGAGGCGGTCTGCCTCGACGTCTCCCGGTAGCCCATGCCGGGTCCTCCCGGGCTCCGGTCCGGGATGCCAGCGGCCCGGTTGCCTTTTTGCCGGTTCAGGACACGATGAGGTCCGAACCACAGCACATCGAATCCCTCCCCACATCTCCTCCCCACATGGCCAAAGTCATCGCTGAAATGCTCGTCGAGTCCGTCAAGATGGAACTCCCTGACGTTAAGACCGTTCGGTTCCAGTGGCCCGAGGGCTACGACCCGGGCGAATTCAAGACCGGGCAGTTCATCACCATCTACTGGCCCCACAAGACCAAGTACAAGCGCGCGTACTCGCTGAGCTCCAGCGGCCTGGATCGGGGGTTCTACGAGGTGACGGTGAAGCGGGACGGCAAGATGGGCACGAGTGTCGTGGACTGGGTCGAGGCGGGGGACAAGATGTTCGTCATCCCGCCGACCGGCCGCTTCCTCCCCGTGTTCGATCCCCCGGGCAAGCATCTCATCTGCGTTGCGGGCGGCTCGGGCGTGACCCCATTCCGGGGCTTCGCCCGTGAGGCCACGGCCCGGAACCTCGATACCCGGATCACCATCCTCTACACGGTGCGTACGACCCAGGACATCATCTTCGCGGAGGAGTTCCGGGAGCTCGAGGCGAAGAATCCCCGGTTCAAATTCCACGTCACCTGCACCCGTCTGGCCCCGGAGGATCCCTGGACCGGTCGTCGCGGACGAGTGACCCCCGAGTGGGTGAAGAGCTTCGTGGACGACCCGGCCAACACCGTCTTCTACGCCTGCGGCACCAACGCGATGGTCGAGGCTGTCGAGCACCTCGTGATCCACGATCTCGCGCTGCCCAAGGAGCAGATGAAGACCGAGAAGTGGGGTTGAGTTCCGGGCTGCCGGGCAGGGTCCCGGACCACCTTTCCGCTTTGAGCGGAAAGGAATGATTCTAGGCTGGAGGCCGTGAAGGTACTCCGGCCTTTTTTCTTGTGGGGATGGCTCCTGCTGGCGCCTGTCCTTGCCCAGCACGCCACCACCGACCCCGATTTCGGCGCGGCCACCACGGAGGCGCTCAAGCTGAAGCTGGGACCCGGGCTTCGGATGGACGTCTGGGCCGCCGAACCCCAGCTCAGCAACAGCGTCGCCTTCGCGTTCGATGGACGCGGCCGGGCCCTGCTCGCGCAGTCCGACCGCTGGGCCATCAGCGTCTTCGACATCACCGCACATACGAATTGGCTGCTCGAGGACATGTCGTTCCGGAACGTCGCAGACCGGGCCGCGTTCCTGCGGCGGGAGTTCGCCACGAACCTCACCCTGCTCACCAAGGACTCCGAGGTAGTCCGACGGGTCGAGGATCGGGACGGTGACGGACGCGCGGACCACCACGCCAACCTGTTCACCGGGTTCAACTCGGTGACCGATGGCACCGCTGCCGGCGTCCTGGCGGCCGCCGGACAGATCTACTTCGCCAACATCCCGGACATCTGGCGCTTTCCCGAAACCCCGGACGCCCCGGTCCAGCCTCTCCCACCGCGCCCGGAGAACCGCATTGCCCATGGATTCGGGGTCCATATTGGTGTCTCGGGACACGACCTCCACGGACTCCTCCGCGGTCCAGATGGCCGGATCTACTTCAGCTTTGGCGATCGCGGTCTCTGCCTGACAAATCGGGAAGGGGTCGTGATCAACCTGCCCGACACCGGCGGGGTACTGCGGTGCGAACCGGATGGCCGGCAGTTGGAGCTGTTCTGCTTTGGGCTCCGCAATCCCCAGGAACTTGCCTTCGACGACGAGGGTAACCTCTGGACGGTCGACAACGACACGGCCGGTGCGGATCCGTGTCGGGTCCTGCACCTGGTGGAGGGCGGCGACTATGGCTGGCGCACCAGCTACCAGCATATGGAGGGATTCGGTCCCTGGGTGCAGGAGGCGCTTTGGAAGGGCGGGAAGGACGGCATCCTTCCGCCTGCCGGGACGGTTAGCCAGGGACCGAGCGGGCTGGCCTTCTATCCCGGCACCGGGTTCGGACCGCAACTCAAGGGGCGGTTCCTGCACTGTGATTTCCCGGGTGGCGTCTGGTCGTTCTCCATCAAGCCCAGGGGTTCCAGCTACGAGGTCGATGCCAAGGACAAGTTTCTCTGGGGCTGCTGGCCGACGGACGTGGATTTCGGGCCTGATGGTGCGGCCTATGTCCTCGACTGGGTGAGCGGTTGGGGACAGACCCCCCGCGGCAGGATCTATCGGATCACACCGACCACGGCTCTCGATGTCGCCGAGATGGAGGCGGTCCGACAGGTGAAAGATCTCCTCGCGTCGGGACTGGCTGGGCAGAAGCAGGCGGTAGTGCTGGGTCTGCTGGCGCATGCGGATCGTCGTCTCCGACTGGCGGCCCAGTGGGACCTGGCTCAGCGGGGGGAATCGGCCCTCGAAGGACTCGGAACGGTGGCGCTCGATGGACGGGATCGACGGGCCCGTCTCCATGCCGTGTGGGGCATCGGTCAGATCCTGCGTGCACGGGCGGCGTCTCGGTTCTCCTCCAAGGCCGAGCGGGCCGTGGCCCGGTTGCTCGTCCTCCTCGAGGATTCCGATCGCGGGCTGGCGGCGGAGTCTGCAGCAGCGCTGGCCGAGGCCGGGATCTCCGAGGGATGGCCCGCGTTGTCACGTCTGCTCGCGGATCCGGATGCAGTGGTGCGTCGTCGAACCGGCGAGGCGATCGCCCGGATGCCCCTGGGCGTCGGGCCCAACCCGGTTGCCGGGATGGGCGGACGCCAGTCGAGGATCCTGAAGGATCGCCTCGGCCTGGGCTGGTCGGCACGACTGGGAGGTCTGGGCGGGTCCGCCCAGACCCAGGCGAGGGATCCGCTGATGCTGGTTCGGACCCTCCTGGAATCCGGTGGCGACGATCCCTTCCTGCACCACACGGCGCGACGGATCCTGCTCCAGGCGACCTCGTTCGCGGTGGGCCAGGGGACCTGGCAAGGGATCAACCGTCTGGCGGAAACCGAAAGGTTTCCTTCGGAACAACTCGCCTGTGTCGAAGGTCCGCTCCTGCAACAGGCTTTGCGGGATCCGTCTCCGGTGATCCGTCTTGCCGCCCTGCGGACCTGTCGGCGTCTGGCGGAGTTGGCCTTCATCCATCCCCAGGTTGCTGGACTCCCAGGATTCCATGAGGCCCTGTTGTCTACGGGGACCCTGCTTACCCATGGGCTCGCCGATGCGGATTCCGGCCTGGTCGAGGAGGCGGGACGGGCGATCCATGACGTTCCGATCGCTGCTGGGATTCCGGGCCTGGCGTCGTTTGTGACTAAGATCGACTGCCCGCCTGGCTTGCAGAGTCGGGTGATCGACTCCTGTTCGCGCCTCGGTACCCAGCAGCACGCCCAGATGCTGGCCAGCTTCGCCGTGCGGGAGGATGTGCCGGACGAGGTCCGGGTCCTCGCCGTCCGCACCCTCGCCGAGTGGCCGGCCCCGCCGGCACTGGATCGGGTGAATGGTCTCTGGCGTCCCATGGTGGTGCAGACCCGCGACACGATGTCCTCCGGATCGGCATCCATCGGGACGGGCGCTGCGTCCAATCCCCTCCTGGATCGCGCCTCTCAGGCCGCCCAGGCCTCGAGGAATTTCGGACGGGCTGCCGCCGTACCGGAATTGCCCGAGGATCTGGGACGGACGGTCGCGTTTTCCGAAGGCCATGCTGTGAAGCGGAATCCAGCCCCGGCCCGGCGGGCGTTCCTGCGGGTTGCCGGGGATCTCCTGAACCCGCTCAACCTCTCTGAGAGCGGCGTCCCGGTCGGCACCCGCGAGGTGCTGCCGCTCCAGATCGCCACCGTCGAAGCCGCCGCGGCCCTTGGAGTGAAGGAGGCGAGTTCGCCCCTGTATGAACGGTTCACCCGGACGAATTCCGCCCCGGCGCTCCGGAGTGCGATCCTGGTCACGTTGGTTTCACTCAACGCGGCGCAGGCTCCCGACGCGATCCAGGCCGCCCTCGCTTCGTCTGATGCCGCTCTCCGTGTGGCGGCCGTGCCCTATCTGGACCGACTCGGTGGAGCCGATGCCGTCTCGATCCTGGCGCGGCTGATCCCAGATTCAGGAACACCAAAGGGCGACGATCTGGCTTTGGCCCAGGCGGCAGTGGCGGCGTTGGGACGTCTCCCTGAAGTCTCGGCATCGGAGGCCTTGAATGCGCCGTGGGTTGCCCTCGAAGCCGGGACACTGCCGTCGACACTCGTCTTGGATGTCGAGTCCGCCGCCGAGGCGCGCGCGGCCCTGGATTCCGTCTGGGCCGAACGTTTGAAGCGGCGCCGGTCCACCGTGTCAGCCGGACCCGATCGCTGGCGGTTCGCGTTGGCGGGCGGCTCCGCGGAGCGCGGGGGACGCGTGTTCCGGGAAAACCCCACCGTCCAGTGTCTGAGATGCCACAAAATCGGTACCGAAGGTGGGGTCGTCGGACCGGAACTCACGAAGGTGGGAGCCCGACTCTCCCGCGAAGATCTCCTCGCCAGCATCGTGGACCCCAACGCCCGCGTTGCAGCCGGATTCGAGTCTGTGGTGGTCACGCTGCGTACGGGCGAGACGCTCGCCGGGACGGTGAAGGCCGAGTCCGACGACGTGCTGGATATCGAGCTGGCCGACGCTGATACGGGAGCCCTCAAGCGGCTGACCCTCAAGAAATCGGAGGTCGTCCGTCGCGATCGGGGTCCCAGTGCGATGCCGGAGGGGCTGGCGGAGCAGTTGGGCCGATTCGAGCTACGGGACCTCGTCGAGTACCTGGCCGGTCTCCGATAGGGTTCCACACGGAGGGGAGAAGACTCACACGAAGGCGCGGAGACGCGGAGGAAAGGCAGGAGAAGAGACAGAGGAAATCGTTGGGGAGGTCGTGGTCGTGGCCTCGGATGAACCAACCCGACCGTGTCGGTTGGGCGTCACGGCAACACGTTGTCGACATTTCCGGTCCATGCCACGAGGGACGACACGCCGAGGACCGGGAACACTCGTAGCCCGTCTCACTCGATGCCTTCCTCTCATCCCTCCCCGTTCTTCCTCCGTGTCTCCGCGCCTCCAAGTGTGTCCCCTCCGCCCCCTGCCAGCTCCGCATCGAGCCGGGCCAGGGCCTCGTTCGTGTAGGTGGCGTAGTCGAACTCCACCGACGGATGCGTCTCGCTGACCATCCCCCAGAGGGCCTCGCGCAGCAGGGAGAGGACGCGCATGCGGCGATGGTTCGCGAGTGTGGCTGCATCGATCTGGGCCGTATCCAGATACCGGCCGAGAAGTTCCAGTTCCGCCTCGGTGGGTAGTCCGTTGTTGGTGGCGAGATTCGCGAGGTCGAAGAACGGAGTGCCGAAGCCGGAGTAGTCCCAGTCGATCAGCCAGAGTCGGGATCCATCGTCGAGGATGTTGCCGGCCAGCAGGTCGTTGTGCCCCAGCACGAGGCCGGTGCCTGTGAACCCAGACTCGAGCCGCTCGTTGAGCGAGTCGAATTCATCCAGGCGTCCCGACCCTCGGCCCCCGTGGGTCCTGAGATGGTGGAGGTAGGATCGGATGACCTGGAACGGCCAGAACGTGAGGACGGGTCCCCGGAGGTGTCGTGGGACCTCCCGGTGGCAGCGCCGGAGGAGTTCGGCAAGACGCGGCTGGAGTCGGGGGTCACGAATCCGCTCGGGGGAGAGCGGCTGGCCGTCGATGAAATCCATGACCACGAGGCCGGGTTCTGCGAACCGGATGGCCGGGGAGAGCCCGGCCGCATGGGCCGCCTGCGCGACGGCCAGCTCGTGCCAACGCATCACCCCATGGTGGGGGAGATCCTCCCCGAGGCGGACGACATGGGTCCCGGCGCGATCGCGGACCTTGTAGTTCCGATTCGTCATCCCCCCGGCCAGGGGCGTGATGTCCGGATCCCCGCGCCAACAGCCGAGTCCCGCAAGGCGCTGGAGGTCCGCTTCGAGGGGCATGGGGCTAGCCTCGACGCCGCAGCAGCAGCGCGCAGTTCCACGACAAGAACTCCCGGATCAGGGGAACCGACATGAGCCCGCTGAATTCCGTGAAGTACCGCGGTGCTGCGGCCACCAGCTCGAGCTGCGTGTCGCTCCGGATGTGGGCGAGCACCCGTCCGATGTAGGTCGGGAAGAGGTTTCGGTGAGGCTGGTGGAACCTCGGACGGGAACTCAGCCGGTCATAAATCGCCGGACCCAGGGAGGTGCCTAGGTAATGCCACGGCGAGAATTCGTGCCCACCCCAGGGGGAGAGCCAGTTCGTCCAGCTCAGATAGAGCACACCGTCGTCGGTCAGGATCTCATGGGCCTTGGAGAGGAACCGGTTGGGCTTCGCCAGGTGCTCGAGGACGTTTGAGCAGACCACGAGGTCATGCCGACCCAGTGTTCCGAGCTCGTCCCGGTCGAGGTTCACCTCTCGGAACGGGGCTCCCTGGATCTCGGGCATGAGGCCGTTGGCCTCGTCGGCGTAGACGACCCGGACCCCGAGTCGGGATAGTTCCCGTCCGAAGATCCCGTGTCCGCACCCGAGGTCGAGGGCGAGGCAGTCCGGGCGTCTGGGAATCCCTTGGGCCTGGAGCCACCGGATGGCATCGACGGCCTGCATCCGATAGAACTCCGCGTCGTCCCGATGGTGGGCGAAGCGCCAGAGCAGTTGGGGGAGGATCATGGGCCCGGGTTTCTGGACGGAGCGTGTGTCACCTATTTGACCACCCGGAGACGGAACCAGACCTCCTCAGGGGTCAGAAGGGTCGCGAAGAACCGCTCGAAGAGCACCGGCTCGAGGTTGATTGGTCCATTCAGCCAGCGGAGCACGGTGAAGTTGGAGAAGTGGAACCGCTTCTCCTCGATGCGGAAGCGCGCAGGTGAGCCGTAGTTGGTCCGATGGCCGAGCTTCCACTTCTCGTAGAACCTGAGTGTGCGGCCGGAGATGTCCTCGTAGTTGTCGAAACTCCGGATGCCGAAGGGGATCCGGTGGTCGGGTTCCGAGTAGTACTTGGTGCTCAGGAAGAAGGGGACCCGGACGACGATGAGCGCTCCGGGACGGGAGATCCTCCAGAGCTCGGTTACGACGGCGTTGAAATTGCCGAGATGCTCGAGGATGTGGCTGCACAGGATCTCGTCGAAGTGCGAATCCGGGAACGGCCAGGGATAGCGATCGAGGTCGGTCAGGGTGTTCCCCCCGTAGTCGACCCGGTCGAGGTTCACCCAGCCGGGGCGGATATCGAGGCCGCACCCGACGTTCAGGCGACGGGATTCCGGAGGTGTGCCGACATGCGACATGACCAGACGCTGCCCGGAAGGCGCCGGAAAACCAATCCCCACTTCGGATCCAGGAGGGGTGTTGGTCTGGGGCTGCAGGATTTGCTCCCCGAAGGTGAGGGGTTCGTTCAGCCTCCAACCCAGCCGATGAGCCCCCGGGGTTGGATCTCTCCGTATTTCCTGACGCGACACCTCCAGCGTCGTGCCTTGCGTCGTGCCCTCGACGCGGCGCCGGCGTCGGGATCCCTCATCGATGTCGGCTGCGGCCAGAAGCCGCATCGGGACCTCTTTGTGGGGATCTCCCGCTATGAGGGCATCGACTTCGACCGGTATTCCATCAACAAGGACTTCACCGCGGGGAAGCCCGACTTCGCGTTCCCATCGGACTACACCCGCACATGGACGCTGCCGTTCGCCGATGCGAGCTACGACCACGCCGCAGCCTTCGAGGTCCTGGAACATCACCCGGATCCGGCCCGGGCCCTGGCCGAACTGGCCCGTGTCGTAAGGCCGGGTGGGCAGGTGTATCTGTCCTGGCCGTTCATCTTCCCGCTGCATGAGGAGCCCCATGACTTCTTCCGCTATACGCATCATGCGATGACCCGTCTGGCGCAGGGGGCGGGACTGGAGGTGGTGGGGCAGTGGCGGACCGGAGGGACGGTTGCGGTCGTGATGACCCTGGTGACGGGGCAGCTGGCTATTGCGAACGAGAGGGGGGGATTCCGGCGCCTGCTGGCCCTGGCGTCGTATCCTCCGTTCCTGGTGCTCCAGCACCTGATGGTCCCGTTCGCGCACCTCGGTTCGGAGACGGTGCTGTCCTACGTTGCCGTTCTCCGGAGACCGCGCTGATCCCTTTGGGAACGGGACCTTGAGCCGCCGGGCTCAGATGCTTCCGCGGGCCCTCGGCGTATCGACGGCGTTGCGGATGAGACCCTCATACCGGTCCACGACCGCTCCGATCCGCATGGTGCCCAGAAAACGTTCCTCCGAGATCGGGTCGAGGGGCTCCCGGAGACGTTGGGGTGCCTCAAGGAGTGCCTGTGTCAGGCGATCCACGGTGAGGCCGCGGTCCTTGGGATCGGCATCGAACAGGACGGTCCGGGGGTAGCCTTCGAGGATCTCCGGAAGCCCGCCGCGTCGGGTGCCCACCACGACCCGTTGCGAGGCCCGGCCTTCCAGGACGGTCAGGCCGAAGGGTTCATCCCACATAACGGGGCAGCAGACGATCTGGTGGTGGGCGTACACCTCCGGCATTTCGAGGTGGCCGCACGGCGGGTGGATCTGGATCCGGGGGTCGGCTGCGGCCCGTTCGACGATCTGCTGCCGCAGGGATCCCTGCAGTCCCAGTACGGTCAACCGGTGGTCGGCCGGAAGCCTTCGGAAGGCGTCGACGAGGAGGTCGACCCCCTTCTCCGGGGAAAGCCTCCCCACAAACAGGTACCGCGGGCCCTCGGAAGGCGTCGGCGGTTCGACCTTTCGGAATCGGTCGGGCACCGGGTTGTGGACCACGTGGACCGGCGGATGCCCGGCGCCTAGCCAGGTTGTCGCGGAAGCGGCGACGTGCCGGGAGACGGCAGCGATCCAGTCGAGACGGCACAGGTCGCCCGCCAGCGATCGGTCCCTCATCCGGGACAGCGTCCGCAGGACCCGTTTGAGAACCGGGTTCCTCACCCCGACCTCGACCTGTTGGGGAAGGGTGTCATGGAGGGTTGTGCCACAGGGTATCCGGGCATGGGACGCAAGGGAGGCTGCGACCCTCAGTCCGAGGAAATCCTGGGACAGGATGAAGTCGTAGGGGGCGGTTTCGCGGGTCAGCGAGAGGGCCTTGTCGAGGAAGTGCCGGTCGAATCCGGGGTTGTTCAGAAAGAGCAGGACCTGTCGGAGCCGGTCCAGGCGACTTCTGAATCCCCAGGGTGCTGGCATCCGCAACACCGTGCCCGATTGTCGCTCGGTACATCCGTCGAGGCAGAGGACATCCACCGAGTGTCCGCGTCCCCGGAGGTGCTCGGCGAGGAGTCGGGCGACGATCACTCCCCCTCCGGCCGGGGCCTCGTAGAAGTACGAGACGATCAGGAGGCGCATGGCGCGGAACCCTCGCCCGGGCGGGACGAACCGGTGGGAAGTCTGCCGAGGATCCGGTCCACGACCACCTGCCAGTCGAAGTGCTGCCGGTAGTGGGATCGTCCGCCGGCTCCAACCCGACGTCGACGGTCAGGATCCGACAGCAGGTCCACCACGGAGGAGACGAAGCCGTCCCGGTCATCAGCCCGGCTGAGCGCGACCCAGTCGGCCTTCGCGAGCTCGACTCCGGTGCAGTGGCCAATGGTCGAGGCGACCGCCACCCCATGGCACAGTCCGGCCATGATGCTCCCGCGGCGTTCCGAGATCCCGTCGACGAACGGGAGGGCGAGGACATCGACCGCGGACAACGCGCGGGAGGCGGCCTCCTCAGGCAGGTAGCCCAGGGTCCGGAAACGGCTGACACGGTCGGCAGGCACGGAAATCGAGGGGGATGCTCCGATAATCACGAAGGCCACGTCGAGTCCTCGCCGGTGGCTCTCCTCCCAGCACCCCAGGATCCAGTCCAGCTGTTTGCTGGGACTGAGCGTCCCGAAATAGGCCAGCACCGGGATGTCGGCGGGTAGGCCCAGCTCCTGTCGCCACCGCGCCCTGTGGTCGTCGGGCGTTGCCACCACCGGAATGTTGCAGGGAGAAGGCAGGGTAAAGAGCTTGCGGGCCACGTCGGGCCTCCGGCGTCCCCAGTCGTCGACCCAGCGGCTGCAGCCGATCGGGATGACGTCGGCATGCCTCAGGATCGCATCCCATTGCCGCCTCTGGTTCCAGACGTACCAGGCCCGGACCGGGTGCCAGGAGGGGTCCGCCATGATCTCGTGGGCCAGGACCATCTGTGGGCGTCCCTGCCGGGCGAGCTCGGCGATGAGCCGTGGGAGGGTCGGGTTCACCCCACCCCGTCCGTACATGTGGGGAACATACTGCCAGAGGATCTGGGTGTCCTGGGAGACCCGGGAGAACTCCTCGCGCAGCCCCTGGAGATCGTGCCAGCTCCGGGCGACGGGCCGGATCGTGAACTCGGGTTGGGGGGCGGCCCCGGGGGAGGTGAGGACGGTGATCGGACGGTGTCGGGCGAGGCCACGCGCCAGCATGAGGGTGTGGTCGGCGAGCCCCCCGCGCTTAGGGGGCAGAAGATCCGAGACGACAAGCACCGGGCGGCTCATGGCGACGCTGGATGGAATCGCAACCCCGGATGAGTCGCCAGCAGGATCCCATCCGACGGCGGCCCGGGGACCCGCGGGCGTTGTCGTCCTCCCCAACAATCGCTTGTCCCGCCCCCCGCTCCATGAGCCCATTTCCTGCAACACGTCGCACGACATGAGAACATTGATCACGGGCGGGGCGGGATTCATCGGAAGCCATCTGTGCACCGCCTGTGTGGAGCTGGGTGAAGTCCGGGTGCTGGACGATCTCAGCTCGGGCGACCGGAGCCTATTGCCCGATGTGGGGGTGGAGTTCGTCGAGGCCTCGATCCTGGACCCCGATGCCGTGGCACGGGCGATGGTGGGGGTGGACTGGGTCTTCCACCTGGCGGCGTTCATCAGCGTGCCGGCGTCGATGGAGGATCCCCTGGCCTGTGCCAAGGCCAACGTCATCGGACTGCTGAACGTGCTCGAGGCGGCGGAGAAGGCCGGAGTGAAGCGGCTGGTGCTCGCGAGCTCGGCCGCCGTCTACGGCGAGAATCCCGAGAACCCCAAGCGCGAGTCGGCCGCCGCGGACCCCAGGAGCCCGTATGCCGAGACCAAATGGGCGGGGGAGTTCTACTGCGACCTGTATCACAAACGCGGGCGTTTGAGCACGGTCTGCCCCCGGTTCTTCAACGTCTTCGGACCCCGGCAGCGTCCCGACAGCCCCTACGCGGCCGCTGTCCCGAGGTTCATCGAGCGGGCCCTGGCCGGACAGCCGCTGGTGATCCACGGCGACGGGGGACAGACCCGGGATTTCGTCGCGGTCGAGGATGTGGTCGGCGCCCTCGTCCACCTCGCCCGCAACCGCGACCTGCACGGCCCCTACAACGTGGCGTCCGGGACGACGCTCACGGTCAACGCCCTGGCGGATGCCATCATCCGCATCTCGGGTTCCGGTAGCCAACGGGTCCATGCCGAGCCGCGTGCCGGCGACGTCCGGCATTCGGCGGCCTCGATCGACCGCCTTCGGGCCACCGGATGGCAGCCGCGACACGACCTGGATTCGGCCCTCCAGCGGTCGATCGACTGGTATCGTCGCCGGACGTCCCGGATGGCCGCCTAGCCCCGGCGTCCGCGGCCTCCGACGGGGTCCTTGTGGCGGGACGGAAGGGTGGCCACGGGCCTGGGTGCGCTGCAGAGTCCGATCGCGGACAAGAGAAGGACCATCACCACGAGGGAGGTGATCTGGAACGGGAGGTCGAACTTGGCGTGGACCAGGATCCCGATCAGGGACAGCGCCAGCAGGCCTGTGAATTCCCTGGGAGCCTGGATGCCGCGACCGGTCGACCAGTGGGCCGGCAGCATCGCGAGGAGGGCGATGACGAGTCCGACCCCGGCCCAGCCGATGTTGATCCGGGCCTCCAGCCAGTCGTCGTGGACAAACCCCTCCCAGTTGTCCTCCGGCTTGGTCCGGTAGAGTCCGTTGAGCCCCGTATAGGATTCCGCCCCCAGGCCCCAGACGCCGGCCTCATCCGCCATGCGATGGGCGACCTCATAGATGGCGAGCCGGTTGGACATCTTGTCCTCGAACACGGTTAGGAACCGTCGTTGAAGCTCCTCGCCGCCGAGGAACCAGCCGCCGCCGAGGGTGATGAGGAACAGGACCGCGGCGACGAGGCGACCGGTCCGTCCGGTCCGGCCCTTGGCGAGGGCGAGGATCAGGAGGGCCCCCCCGAGGAGGCCGAGCATGATCAGCACGCCACCCCGGCTGGTCGCGAGGATCGGACAGGAGGCCATCAGCACGGTGCAGGGCAGGAGGATCATGCTGGGATCGTTGCCGAATCCCTTCGGACGCTTCTCCAGGGCCGCCGAGCGTTCCCGGAGCGACCACCAGAACCCGAGGCACACCGGCCACACGAGGTTGAAGTACTGCGCTCCGTTGGCCCGGTAGGGGAACGATCCCCAGATCGCCTCGGACGAATTCATCAGCGGGAACTTCACGAGCCAAAGGACCTTGGCGGACGACCCTTCGAGCCGGTGCGCGATCGCCACGAGGGCCAGGACGGCGCTGCTGATGCAGAGGGTCCAGAGAAACTGCCGGACGCGGGCCGTGGGAAAGACCCCCTCCGTGGAATCGTGCCGTTCCCGACGCGTCTTGGTGACCACCCAGTCCCGGGTGGCCCAGAAAATCAGGGCCCAGCTCGTGTACCGCACGAGACCCCGGAGCGACCGGGCGGCGTCGTACGATGCGGGCAGCCAGGGGATCGGGGTCCGCTCCCGGTACTCCAGCGCGGGACCGACGTCGGAGAAGACAACGTCGGCCCGACCGTTGAGCCATCCGGTCAGGACCATCGCCAGCATCACGAGGGTCAGTGAGGCGAAGAGGCGAACGATCCAGCGTCCCAGCCCGTCATGTTCCACCCATCGATCCGGGGTGTAGTCCTCCCGCCAGCGGGCGATCGCCTTGACGAGCAGCAGGACCCCGAGTGTGTAGCCCACGACGGTGACGGTGTGGACAGCCCAGGTGACCGTGCAGCCGAAGGCCCACGGGGCGAAGACCACGAGGGCGAGGATCAGGATGCCTGACGCGGTGTCGGCGATGCGGTAGGCGGCTGGGGTTCGGTGGGACTCCACGATGGGTCGGTGAGGGGTGCTTGTGCGGAGGGGTGTCGGGAAGGGGGTCAGGCCTCGAGGCGCTTCAGGAGCCGTTGGTGGATGTTGCCGAAGCCCCCGTTGCTGAAGATGCACACGACATCGCCGCTGCGGGTCTCCGTCACGAGATGGTCGAGGATCGAGTCGACCGTTGGCAGATAGGCCGCGGGCTTGCCGGTGAGGCGGAGGTCCTCCATGAGCTTCTCCGGGTTCAGGCGCTCGGCGGGCGACAGCTGCTCGAGCCGGGCCACCTCGGCCACGACCACGGCGTCGGCGCGTTCCAGGGCGTCGACCAGCTCGTGCTGGAAGAGGTTGCGTCGGGTGGTGTTCGACCGGGGCTCGAAGACCGCCCAGAGGCGTCGTCCGGGATACCGGATCCGGAGTGCCCGGAGGGTCTCCCGGATCGCCGTGGGGTGGTGTCCGAAATCGTCGACCACGGCGATTCCCTTGACCTCGCCCCGGGTCGTCATGCGCCGCTCCACGCCCCGGAACGTCGCGAACCCGGCCTGGATCTGCGCGTCGGTGAGTCCGCAGTGCCTTGCACAGGCGGCGACCGCGAGGGCGTTGCGAACGTTCAGCTCCCCGACCATCGGGAGGTCGAACCGCGAGCCCGCGATCTGGAACTCCGAGGACTCGGCCTTGAGGTGGATCCCGGTGGCCCGGATGTCGTTCGAACCGCCGAGTCCGAACCGCTTCACCGGGCAGTGGGACACCCCGAGAAGCGGCGCGAGGTTCGGTTCATCACCGTTGGCGAGCAGCAGTCCGTTCCTCGGAATCAGATGGATCAGTCGACGGAAGGACAGCTGGATGTCCTGGAGTGACCCGAAGATGTCGGCATGGTCCATCTCCAGGTTGTTCACGATCGCCACCTCCGGCAGGTAGTGGATGAACTTGCTCCGCTTGTCGAAGAAGGCGGTGTCGTACTCGTCGCCCTCGAGGATGAACCATGGGGAGTCGGTGAAGCGGGCGCCCTGGCCGAGGTTGGACGGGATGCCGCCGATCAGGAACGACGGATTGAGCCCGGCATGCTCGAAGATCCAAGCCAGCAGCGAGGTGGTGGTGGTTTTGCCATGGGTGCCGGTCACCACGAGGGAATGCTTCCCCCGGATGAAGCATTCCTTCAGCAGCTCGGGCAGCGCGCAGTAGCGCAGGCGGTGTTCGAGGACATACTCGGCCTCGGGATTGCCCCGGGAGATGGCGTTGCCGATCACCACAAGGTCGGGCTTGTGGGACAGGTTGGACTCCGAGTAGCCGGCCTTGGGCACGATCCCGCGCGAGGCGAGAAAGGTGGACATCGGGGGGTAGATGACGTCCTGGTCTGAGCCGGTGACGTCGAACCCGCGTTCGCGCAGGGCGACGGCGACGCTGGCCATGGCGGTGCCGCCGATGCCGATGAAGTGGACGCTCCTGAAATCCGTGAGCACGGGCCAAGCTTTGTCGGGCCGGGCAAAGATCAAAGCCAAAACACCGCAATGGCCCCGCGCATTGACACCGGTCGCCGCCGCCGGGGAGGGTGGGGACATGGAATCCGGGGTGTCGCCGACAGGGGATTCGCGCCTGCTGGGGGGATCGATGAACGACCTCGCCGTCCTGGCCGTGGAGGTCACGGATGCCGAGGCGGCGGTGGTCGTCCTGGCCCAGGGTGACCAGTGGCTCGTGGAGGGGCAGCACGGGTTGAGGGAGGGGGTGGTCGATCCCCTCTTGCAGATCTGCCGGGGCCTGTCCCCCTCCGACGCCTGGCGGGAGCTCAGGGATCCCCCGGGTCTCGCGGCGCTCGGCATCCGCTGGGTGGGGATCCAGCCCCTCCTCTCCGCCCTGTCCAACGTGCTCAGCGCCATCGTGGTTGTGGACGGCTCCGGTCGACGCCTCGTTGCGCGTCAGCGGGCGGCCCTTCAGACGGTCGGACACCAGGTCGTGACACGGCTCGACCTCCGGCACCAGTCCTCCGCCGCGGCTACCTCGGAGGCGGCCCATCGGCAGGTCGAGCAGGAGCTGCGACGCAGCGAGGCCTTCTACCAGACGCTGGTGGAGAGCCTTCCCCAGAACATCCTGCGCAAGGACCTCAGCGGGCGTTTCACGTTCGTAAACCGCAGGTTCGCCGCCACCCTCGGGCGGCCGGTCGAGGAGATCCTGGGCCGCACCGACTTCGACCTCTTCCCGCGCGAGCTCGCGGCGAAGTACCAGGAGGACGACCGCCGCGTCCTCGAGCGGGGCGGGGCGTTCGAGACCACCGAGGCCTATGTCACGCCCGACGGGGAGCGGCACTGGGTGCACGTCATCAAGACCCCGGTGCTCGATGCCGCCGGCGAGCCGGTCGGCCTGCAGGGCATCTTCTGGGATGTGACCTCCGAGAAGCGCACGGCGGAGAAGCTCGTTGAGGCGGAGTCGAACTACCGGAGCATCGTCGAGAACGCGATCGACGGCATCTTCCAGACCACGCCCGACGGCCACTACCTGAGCGCCAACCAGGCGCTCGCACGCATCTACGGATTCGACACCCCGGTGGAGTTGATCGACTCCCGGACGGACATCGAGAACCAGCTCTACGTGCTCCCGGAGCGTCGACACGAGTTCGTCGAGCTCCTGCAGAGGTCGGACCGCGTAGACAAGTTCGAGAGCCAGGTGTTCCGCAAGGACCGGTCGGTGATCTGGATCTCCGAGAACGCACGGGCGGTGCGGGACTCCCACGGGAGGCTGCTCTACTACGAGGGCACCGTGGAGGATGTCACGGCCCGCAAGCTGGCGGAGGAACGGCTGAGCCAGGCGAACCAGGACCTCGCGGCCGCGCGGGACGCCGCCGAGCAGAACGCCCTCGCCAAGTCGCGGTTCCTCGCCAACACCAGCCATGAGATCCGCACCCCGATGAACGGCGTGCTGGGGATGATCCGGGCGCTCCTCGAGACCCCGCTCACCCCGGAGCAGCGGGACTATGCCGAGACGGTCCAGCACAGCGCCCAGGCGCTGCTGACCATCATCGACGACATCCTCGACTTCTCGAAGATCGAGGCTGGAAAGGTGGTGCTCGACACGGTCGAGTTCAGTCTTCGAGACACAATCGAGGATGTCAGTGAACTCCTGGCTGAGCGTGCCTTCAGCAAGGGGCTGGAGTTCACGGCTTTCGTCGACCCGAGAATCCCTACGCGGTGCCTTGGGGATTCCGGACGGTTCCGACAGGTGCTCACCAACCTGCTCGGCAACGCCATCAAGTTCACCCTCAAGGGGGAAGTCCTGCTCCGGGTCTCCTTGGTCGACTCCACCCCGGGGGAGCTGGTCGTCCAGACCGAGATCCAGGACACCGGCATCGGGATTCCCGAGTCCGCCCAGCGGACGGTGTTTGGCGCCTTCGAGCAGGCCGACATGTCCACCACCCGTCGCTTTGGCGGCACTGGTCTCGGGCTGTCGATCAGCAAGCAGCTGGTCGAGCGGATGGGGGGGCGGATCGGGTTCAGCAGCGCCGAGGGCAAGGGATCCATCTTCTGGTTCACGGTCCGTCTTGGACGTGTCCAGGACGAGGGGGTCGGTATGTCCCCGGCACGCCTGCCTGAGCTCGAGGGCCGGCCCGCCCCGCGGGTGCTGGTGGTGGACGAGCACGCGGCCACCCGACATGGCATCGTGGAAGGGCTAACGCAGCTCGGGTTCCGTGCCGACGAGACCGACCTCGCCCAGGAGGCCCTCCAGAGGCTCGTCGCCGCCCAGGGGTCCGACGATCCCTACCTGGCCGTCATCGGGGACTACCAGCTGCCGGATCTCGACGGACTCTCCTTTGCCCACGAGGCGCACATGCGCCCAGGACTCGAGCGCCTCAAGGTCCTCCTGATGGCACCGGTCGGACAGCGTCTCGATCCGGGACTCCTCAGGACCGTTGGCGTCGCCGGATCCCTGATGCGCCCGGTGCGGATGGCCCGTCTGGGCGAGCTGATGGGGCAGATCCTCCGTGGCGAGGACGCCCTCGCGAGCGCCGAGGAACGGACGGTGCAGGCGCCCTCCGGCGGCCAGGTCCTCGACCGCCCCCTCCGGCTGCTGATGGCGGAGGACAACCTGGTGAACCAGAAGGTCGCCGTGACCCTGCTCAACAAGCTGGGGTACCAGGCCGACATCGTCATCAACGGCCGGGCCGTCCTCCAGGCGGTCCAGTCGGAGCCCTACGACGTCATCCTGATGGACTGCCAGATGCCGGAGCTCGACGGCTACGAGACCACCCGAGAGCTGCGGCGACGCGAGGCGGCCGGCGAGTTCGGACGCCATCATCCGCATGTGGTCATCGCGCTCACGGCCAACGCGATGTCGGGCGACCGGGAACGCTGCCTGGCGGTGGGGATGGACGATTTTCTCACCAAGCCGCTGAACGAGGAAGGGCTGCGTCGGGCGCTCACCCAGGCCTCTCTGCGCACGGTGGGTCTGACGCCACGGGTGGAGGCTCCGACGATCCCCGCCCCGTCGGTCGGATCGGAGGTTCCGACCCTCAACTCGTCGGTCCTGGAGGTGTTCCGGGGCCTGCGGTCCCCCTCGGGTCCCGACCCGCTCGCGGAGTTGGTCGACCTGTTCCTGTCGGACCTGCCGCAGCGGCTGTCGGATCTCAGCGAGGCCGCCCGATCCGGCCGTGCCTCCGAACTCAAGGCCGCCGCCCATACGTTGAAGGGCAGCGCCAACAACCTGGGGGGGCTCCGTATGGCCGCCCTGTGCGCCCAGCTCGAGGGTGCGGGGACCGATGCGCAGCGGGTCGCCGGACTCCTGCGAGATCTCAGCGAGGAGGCGGAGCGCCTCCGAGTCGCGCTCGAGGCCGAGAAGGCCCGGTGATCCCGCGGCAGCCCATGGGCCTGACCTGCGGGCGAGCCGGCTAGGCCCGGGGATGAGCCTGCTGGTAGGCCCGCTTCAGACGTTCGGTCGACACGTGGGTGTAGATCTCTGTGGAGGACAGACGGGCATGGCCCAGCAGTTCCTGGACGCTCCGGAGATCGGCCCCGCGGTCCAGCAGGTGGGTGGCGAAGCTGTGTCGCAGCTTGTGCGGGGTGAGCTTCGGATCGAGCCCCGCGGTCCTCAGATGTCGCTTCAGCCGGGTCTGAACCTCGGAGGGTTGGATCGTTCCGCCCGTGCTCCGTCCCCCGGGGAACGCTGGCTGGTCAGGGTGGCTGGGCTGGCCGATCCTCGACCAGTACCGTCCTAGCGCCTCCAGTGCGGGTCGGCCGACGGGGACGATCCGCTCCTTGCGGCCCTTGCCCCGGACCCTGAGTTGTCTCCCTGGAAGGTCGATGTCCCCGACGCGGAGCTGGCACACCTCGCTCACGCGCAGGCCGGACGAATAGAGGATCTCCAGCACGGCCGCGTCCCGGAGGGCCAGCATCGCCGTCCGCTCCTCGGGTGGCCTCCCATCGATGGGCTCGAGATCCCGGAGGGGTGCGCGGAGGAGGTCCTCGATGCGGTCGGCCGGCACGAACTGGGGAAGGCGTCGTTCCTTGCGGGGCAGGGAGAGGTCCCGGATCGGATGCCGGGCCACCCGGCCTTCCCGGAGCAGGAACCGGTAGAAGCCCCGAAGGGTGCTGAATCGGAGATGGATCGGCGATCGGGCCAGTCCCCGTCGTCCGAGCGCACGGAGGTACAGCCGGAAGTCGTCCCGGGTCAGTCGTTCCCAGGTGGGAGGCCCGCCGTGGGTCTCCCGATGCCATCGGGTGAACTCGACCAGCGCCTGGCGGTAGTTCCGGACCGTGTAGGCCGAGGCGTTGCGGACCGATTCCAGATCCCGGAGGAATCCCTCGGCAATCGCGTCCAACGCGGGTTCCGCCTCGTCGCCACCTTCGGCATCGGTTCCGGCGCTCACGTCCAGTCGTAGTCGTTGGCGACCTTGTGGGCGAGGCGTTCCAGCCACAGGGCGGCGTTCTGCTTCGACTCCGCAGGGCTCGTCAGGCTCGGGGTGATGTCGTGGACGAGGTGGAACAGCCGGTCGGCGGTGTGCATCTTGGCCGCGCCCTCGACCACCCCCCCGAACGCCACGCAGCGCTTGCCTGCAGCCTGGCACCGCTGGGCGAGCCGACCTGTGCCTTTCCCCATCAGGGTCTGGCGGTCGATCATGCCCTCGCCGGTCAGGATCACGTCGGCCTTGGCGATCTTCTCGTCGATCCGGGAATGCTCCGCGAACAGCTCGAACCCGGGTTCGAGCCGCGCACCCAGGAAGACCTTCAGTCCAAACCCTAGGCCCCCGGCCGCCCCGCAGCCGGGGTCGGCACCGACATCGTATCCGAGGTGTTCCGACGCCCGCAGGGCCAGCCGCTCGAGCGGGGCCTCCGCGATCGGGAACTGGGCGGGCAGGATGCCCTTCTGGGGTCCGAAGATCCGGGTGCATCCGTTCAGCCCCAGCAGTCCGTTCGTGACATCCACGGCCACGATGAAGTCCACGCCCAGGATCGGGTCGAGGGGCGGCAGCCAGCGGGTGAGCTTGTTGAGTTTCACCCACTTCTCGATGGGTTGGTCGCGGTCGTCGAAGAACCGCCAGCCCAGCTCGCGGGCCACGCCGAAGCCCCCGTCATTGGTCGCGCTGCCGCCGATGCCGAGGTGGATCGTCTGGGCGCCTGCCGACACCGCCGCCCGGATCACGGCCGCGAGGCCACGGGTGTCGAGCTCGAACGGGTGGAATTTCCTCGGGGGCAGCAGAGCCAGCCCGATCACCTGGGCGGATTCGATGATCGCGGTCCTGCTGTCGGCGAGCCACCACCACTTCGCACCCACCGGTCGGCCAGCCGCGTCGACGGTCGCGGTCACGCATTCCATCGCACCTAGCAGCCCTGCCATCACCTCGCCGAACCCGTCCCCACCATCCGTGATGGGTAGCATCTCCATCTCATCCTGTGGACGCGCCCCCCACCATCCGTTGACGATCGCCCCTGCCGCCTGCGCGGCGGTGAGGGTCCCCTTGAACTTGTCCGGGGCGACGAGAACCCGAAGCGACATGCACGGATGGTGCGTGTCCTCCCCGGTCCCCACACAAGTGCAAACGCCGTCGAAGCCCCCGACCGGTGCTCGCCCGGGTTCCTCTCTTAGGCCCCCCCCACGGATGTCCGACCCCTCCTGAGACGATGGGCCCATGAATCGCAGACGTACCCGCCTGTCCTACGCCCGTGGACTCCGTCCCCATCATCTCTCGCTCTCGATCCCGGGGTCGACACGATGCCGCTGGGTTCGGCATGGGGTCGGGCTTCTCGATGTTCAGGAGGCCACCCCGATCCGACATCGGATCGACCGTCTGGGACTCGTCCTGTGTGCGCTCCGGTATGGAGTCGCCTCGCTGATGGTCTTCCTCTGGCTCTGTGGGGTGTTCCTGTGAGAGGCCACGGGGTCCAGTGGTTCCGCAGGCACCATCGTGGGGATGGGGCGGGAGGCCGGGTGTGCGGATCCCCCGCCTCCTGAGCCTCCGAGGCAGATCCGGCTTTCCCAGTCTCTCGTCGCCGCGGTAGGTTCCGGGATTCCCATGAGACACCTCCTTCTCTCCCGACGTCGTTTCCTGGGCTGCTCCGCGGCCGCCCTGACGTTCCCGATGATCAGCCGACTCCCGGTGCTCGGGGCCAACAGCCGGCTGTCCATCGCGGGCATCGGTGCCGGAGGCAAGGGGAGCGTCGATGTCGGTTTCTGTGGGTCCGAGAACATCGTCGCCCTGTGCGATATCGACGACGTTCGGGCGGCGGACACCTTTAACCGGTTCCCGAACGCCCGCCGCTTCCGGGATTTCCGGCGGATGTTCGACGAGATGGGCAAGGGGATCGATGCGGTCACGGTCTCGACCCCCGACCACATGCATTTCCTCCCTTCGATGTGGGCCATCGAACGGGGCAAGGGGGTCTACTGCCAGAAGCCGCTCACCCACACGGTGGAGGAGGCCAGGCGCCTGACTGAGGCGGCTCGGAAGCACGGGGTCGCCACCCAGATGGGCAACCAGGGTCGATCCCATCCCGATCTCCGTCGTGAGGTCGAACTGGTCCGCGCCGGAGTCCTTGGCACTGTGCGCGAGGTGCACAGCTGGACGGATCGCGCCGGACGCTGGTGGCCGCAGGGCGTGAAGAGCCCGACCGGAACCCCACCCATCCCAGGCACGCTCGATTGGGACCTGTGGCTCGGCGTCGCGGAGTCGCGTCCCTACAATCCCGCCTACCTCCCCTTCAACTGGCGCGGGTACTGGGACTTCGGTACCGGGGCCCTCGGCGACATGGGCTGCCACCTCTTCAACCTGCCCGACATGGCGCTCGGCATCCGTGACGCCACCCGGGTCGAGGCGTGGAGCGAGGGGCAGACCGATGTCTCCGCGCCGGTGAAGTCGACCGTCCGCTGGGAGATTCCCGCCGCGGGCAGCCGTTCTGCCTTCACCCTTTGGTGGCACGATGGTGGCCGACTCCCACCCGCCGACCTCTTCCCGGGTGTCCAATACGCTGAGAACGGTCTGCTCTTTGTGGGCGACAAGGACACCCTGCTCAGTAACTACAACGGTGGGGCGCGGTTCAAATCCGGTCGGCCGGTCAGCGACTTCAAGGAGGTCCCGGAGACGCTCCCGAAGAGCGCCGACTGGGAGCGCAGCCACTACGTGGAATGGATCGAGGCCTGCAAGGGCGGCAAGCCGGCGCTGTCGGACTTCTCCGTCGCGGGTCCCATGACCGAGGTCGTCCTCCTGGGCAACATCGCCGTCCGGACCGGCCGTGCCTTCACCTGGGACCGGAAGGGTCTGCGCATCCCCAGGGATCGTGAGGCCAACCGCCTGCTCCGTCAGAAAGATCGCAAGGGCTGGACCCTCTGATCCCCTTTCCTGAATCCTCTCCCGAACCGTTTCCATTCCTCCATGAAGAATCCGTTGTTCCGTCTCCTCGCCCCCTTGGCCCTCGCTGTCTCCCTACATGCCGCCGATCTCTCGTCCTTCGATGGGGTCTGGGTCATGAAGGACGCCGTCTTTGACGGCAACGCCGTCCCGGCGGACGTCGTCTCGGTCACCGTCACGATCGACAACGGCAAATACACCTTCGACATGGGCGACAACCAGGCGAAGGGCGTCTTCGAGGTGGACTTCAGCCGCAAGCCCGCGGTCATGAAGATCACGGAGCAGGAGGGGCAGAATCCAGGCCGGACCCTCTCGGCGCTGGCCGAGCTGACTCCGACCGGTTGGCGGGCCATCTATCCGATAAACGGGGGCTCCACGCCCTCGTCGTTCGACAGCGGTCCTGGAAGCGGACTGCTTCTGGCCCAGTACGAGCGCAAGCCCGGCACCGCCGCGCCGGCGAAGCCGCTCCGGGCGCTGCTGATCCTCGGTGGCTGCTGCCACGACTACGCCAACCAGAAGCAGATCCTCAAAAAGGGGCTCGAGGCCCGGGCCCGAGTGGAGGTCGACATCATCTATTCCTCGGACTCCAGCACCAAGCCGCCGCTGCCGATCTTCGGCAAGCCCGACTACGCCAAGGGATATGACGTGGTGATCCACGACGAGTGCGCCGCCGATGTCAGCGATCCGAAGGTGGTCGAGGGCGTGCTGGCGCCGCATCGCGAGGGCATCCCGGCCGTGGCACTCCATTGCGCAATGCACTCCTACCGCATCGGCAATCCGGGACAGCCGGCGACCTCCGGGACCCCGCATGCCTTTTGGTTCGATCTCCTCGGCCTGCAGTCGAGCGGACACGGTCCCCAGCTGCCGGTCGTCATCGAGTACCTTCCCGGCAAGAGCCCGATCACGGCAGGTTTGAGCGGCTGGACCACGATCAACGAGGAGCTCTACAACAACATCAAGGTGTGGGATTCCGCTGTTCCGGTGGCCCGGGGCAAGCAGGGGGCCGGTGACAAGCCGGGGCAGAACGCCTCGGTGGTGGCGTGGACCCATGAGTACGGTCCGGCCAAGGCCCGGGTCTTCGCCACCACGATTGGCCACAACAACGAGACGGTGGCGGATCCCCGCTATCTGGACCTCGTCACGCGCGGACTGCTGTGGAGCTGCGGCAAGCTGGCGCAGGACGGCAAGCCGGTCCTGGGATACGGGCGCTGATGGGATAGGCTCCGGAAGCCTGTCGGACGGAGGCGATCCAGCGGACCGGTCTCGCTGTGGACGCATCGGTCGACGCGGCTCTCGGAATGGGGTGGATCGGCAGACCGCTTGGGTCGGAGTCGAGGGTTTGAAATCCCGATTCGATGGTGTAGGGGTTTTCGATTCCGAGGACATCACGTCGTCGGGTTGCAGCTTGAACCGTTAAACCATCACCCCATGAGTCCACTGACACTTCATTACGGGCTAAGTTTCCGAATCGCCCGAATCGGCTGCCGGACAGGCCTGCTGCTGTTCCTCCTGCTGTCCTTGCAGGCCCAGAACCTCCGATGGAAGACGTTCGACCAGGACGCAGGAGGCTTCGGCTGTGGTGGATGGGGAGCGACCGCCACGGCTGATTTTAATCCGACCCGGGACGCCAAGAACGATCCCAACTCGGGTTCCCTCCTCGTGAACGCCGAGTTCAAGGAGCCTGGGGAAACCGTCCTCCAGAACTGCACTTCCATGGAGGGGCTCAGCCGCTACAAGGCGTTCGCCCTCGACGTGTATGTCGATCCGGGCGCTCCCGTGGGGGCCGACGGCACCTATGGGTCGTTGACCGTCCGGTTCCGTCCCGAATGGGCCTGGCCCGGGGACGTGATGGATTTTGGCGCCGTGACGAACACGGGTTGGACCCATCTCGAGCGCCCCATCCCGGCCACGGCCGCCAAGTTCTCCGGCTTCAACATCCACTGGAAGGCCAGCTACTCGGCCCCGGCGCAGATCTCGTTCGACAACCTTGAGTTCATTGCCAAGGACTCCGTCACGGTCTGGCGAGGGTTCGACACCGATGTCGGCGGCTTTGGCTGCGGCGACTGGGGCGTGACCCACACGGCGACCTTTGATCCGCTCATCGACGTGCAGTCCAATCCCACCTCCGGCTCGCTGGCGGTCGAGGCGGAGTTCGTCTCGGGAGGCGAGGTGAGCCTCCAGGTCTGCAGCGGTCTCGACACCGTCTCCAAGTTTGACCAGGTGTCGATCGACGTCTTCGTCGAGCCCGGAAGCAAGCCGGATCCCGATGGTACCTACGGGATCTTCTCGCTGCGACTGCGTCCCGATGGCTTTGGATGGCCCGGGGATCTGGTGGAGTTCGGCAAGGTCACTTCGACCGGGTGGACCCACCTCCAGGCGGCGCTGCCGGCCGGTGCCAAGCCGTTCGTCGGGCTCAACATCCATTGGAAGTCGGCCCACACCGAGAAGGCGAAGGTCTGGATCGACAACGTGGCCTTCATCACCTCGGGTGCCCCGGCTCCGCCGCCGACGCTCACCCTCGCCCCCACGGTTCCCGGGCTGGAGGTGGTGACCTCGGGTAGCGGCGGCTACAGCCGCAAGAACATCGCCACGGTCGCAGGCCTGGCCTCACAGCTGTCGTGGGTCAACGCCGCTGGACCGGTCCGCTATTCCATGACGATCAACGAGGATGCCGTCGGACCCGACTCGGCCGGCTACGTGGCGAACCTGCTGATCATCGGCACCGAGGCCTCGGTCATCAACGCGAGTCCCGACTGGAACGAGCCCAACGGGATCTTCCTCGAGGCCGGTCCCGATGCCGAGGGGCGGATCCAGGCGACGGTGCGGTACAAGAAGGATGCGGCGGGGGGGCATGGCCTTCGTTTCGAGGCGGCGGGACTGCTGATCGAGAACACCTACCCCACCCTGCGGTCGCTCGTCGGGACCTGGAGCCTGATCCTCGACGGCCCCCAAATCACCCTGATGGGGCCGGAGGGCGTCGGTGCAACGGCCACGCTGCCGGCGGAGGTGCTCCCGGCCTTCGGAGCCAACACCTTTGCCCTGTTTGGCGCGCAGCCCTACACCCGGAAGGATCGTCGGATCTCGCTGGCGCGTGTCGAGGTCTCGGGACCCGCCGGTTTCGGTGGAAACCTCCGCCAGGATTTCACGACCACCGCCGCCATCAACGCCGACCTCCTCGAACTGAAGGAGGAGGATGCCGGCGGCATCCGGTTGAAGCCCAACGACGCGGTCTACAGGGCCTCGTGGAACCTGCCGGATGACGGCTATGCCCTGAACTGGAATGCCGGAGATCTCCTCAAGCCCTCGGGCTGGTCGGTCCTCGGGGCGAACCCGGTCCAGCAGGGTCTCTTCCGGACGGTGTATCTCTCCGACGACAAGGCGGGAGGGACAGCCCGCTATTACAGGCTGATCAAGCCCTGACCGTCTGGAATCGCATCACACACCCGCGGTGGGTCGTTCGTGCCCCCCGCGGGTGTTTTGCGTTTGGGGTCCCCGGGGATGGGCGGCGGATCGGGCGGGGCACGTCGTCGACCTGTCACCTGGATGGATCTCGGGGAACGTCCAGAGTCCTGGCGACCTTTCTGCTGATGTTTCCGGGCGCACTCTGATCTTCTTGGAGGATGCGAGCCGTTCTCCAGCGCCGCCCCTTGTGTCGGTACGCCCTGCTGGTCTTCATTCTTGTGTCAGGCTTGGGTGGTCATGGAGCCGTCCTTGGGGTGGGCCGCGTGGAGCTGTGGCTGACGGATCCAAACGGCACGGCGCGACTCGAGCGCCGTGAGGCCCCGTGCGAGGGGGTGGTCGGACTCGGCCCCGCAGCCGAGCTGCTCCGGATCCAGCCGGAGCAGCGGTACCAACCGATCGAGGGGTTTGGCTACACGCTTACGGGAGGCAGCGCCCAGCTGCTGATGGCCATGACGCCGACGGCTCGTGCAACGCTGTTGCGCCACCTGTTCGGCCGGGGACCGGACGACATCGGGATCAGCATGCTTCGCCTGTCGGTCGGGGCGTCGGACCTCAACGAGCGGGTCTTCACCTACGACGACCTACCGGACGGTGGCATTGACCCGGAGCTGCGGAGGTTTGATCTCGGACCGGACCGGAGGGATGTCATTCCTGTGCTCCGCGAGATCCTCGCCATCCGTCCCGACCTGGCGTTGATGGCCTCGCCATGGACGGCGCCGTCGTGGATGAAGTCCAATCGGGATCCCCGCGGCGGGAGCCTTCTGCCCGCGTGGCATCCGGTCTATGCCCGGTATCTGGTCCGGTACCTCAAGGCCATGCGGAAAGAGGGGGTCCGGGTGGGCTTGTTGACCGTGCAGAACGAGCCGCTGAACCCCGACAACAATCCGAGCCTGTTCATGTCGGCCGAGGATCAGAGGGCCTTCATCCGTGACCACCTCGGCCCTGCGATCCGGGCCTCGGGTCTGGGCACCCGGATCGTCTGCTACGACCACAATGCGGATCGGCCGGACTATCCCTTGGCCATCCTTGCCGACCCGGAGGCCAAGGCGTTTGTGCATGGCACGGCATTCCACCTCTATGGGGGGCGGATCGGCGACATCCGGCAGGTGCTCGAGGCACATCCGGATCGAGCGCTGTATTTCACGGAACAATGGATCGGGGCCCCCGGCGACTTCGCGGGGGACTTGGGCTGGCACGTCGCCGAGGTTCTGGTGGGTGCCCTTCGTAACGGATGCCGGACCGTGCTGGAATGGAACCTCGCCTCGGATCCCCACCAACGGCCGCACACGGATCGCGGTGGGTGCGAGCGGTGTCTCGGAGCCCTGACCGTCGACGGCGACCGGGTTGACCAGAACACCGCCTACTACGTCATCGCCCACGCCTCGAGGTTCGTCCCGCCCGGTTCGGTCCATGTGGGGTCGACGGCCTCGGAATCGCTGCCGAATGTGGCCTTTGTGACCCCGGATCGGGACGTGGTGTTGGTGGTGCTCAACCGTACCCCTGTCGCTCGGACCTTCCGTGTCGAGGCCCCCGGCGGGACCTTCGTGTCCACGTTGGATCGGGGGGCGGTGGCGACGTGGGTGTTCCGTCGCCGATGATGGGATCCTGTGATCGGGCTCCGGGGTCGGATCCGAACCCCGGGTTGGATTGCCCCGATTGACCCCATGGGCCGGTCTGGCTTCACTGGGGAAATGCTCCCCGTGATGCCACGCCGTGGCCGCGTCATCAGCCCTTTGAGTGTGGGCTCGGCCTTCACCCTCATCGAGCTGCTCGTGGTCATCGCGATCATCGCGATCCTGGCTGGCATGCTCCTTCCCGCGCTGGGCAAGGCGAAGGCGAAGGCCAACGGGGTGAAATGCCTCAGCAACCTGCGCCAGCTCGGTCTCGCGACCTCTAGCTACATCATGGATCACGGGTTCTATCCGGTGGGCATCGACGGGGCGGATGGCGCGGCCTGGATATGGCCTGCGCTGCTGCGCAGTGCGATGTACAGCGGACGCAACACGGAGGTGTTCCACTGTCCGGTTGCCCCCGCCCAGTCGCAGTGGATACCGAAGTTTGGCAGTGGCCAGCCGGCGAAGCTGGGCTACCTCCAGGACGAGGTCCGCCTGCGTCCCGGTGGCAAGTTCTTCATGAGCTACGGCTACAATGTCTGGGGTGCCTTCGCCGGACAGGTCCCCAACACCGGGCTTGGCGTCTACCTGGGCGATCCCGTCTGGGGCGAGACCCGCGAGTCCGCCGTGAAGATGCCGAGCGCCATGATCTCGTTCGGCGACAGCAACTGGGACAAGAAGAAGAAGGGGGATTCAGACTGGAGTGGGTTCATCGGCATGTACGAGGAACGCCAGTGGCCGCTGGAGCTGCACGGGGGGCGGACCTCGATCGCGTTCTGCGATGGCCACGTGGAGGCCAAGCGCCGACTCGACATCATCGGCCAGCTCCACAAGGACATCGGGAGACGGCAGGACGTGGCGCGGCTCTGGAACCGCGACAACGAGCCGCACTTCAAATAGCAGGGTTGGTCTCCGGCGTGGTCAGCGCCTGGATCCCGCAGTCGTGGCGGCCTCCACGATGAACTCCACCACGGGCGTCGGGTCGTCGAGTCCATGCGGGTGATGGCCGACGCCGGGTTTGTGGATCACCTGGATCGTGCCGCCCGCAGCCCTGTAGCGCTGCTCCACGATCGCCGTGTTCTCCGACACGGGCACGACGGGGTCGTCGTCGCCCACGACGTGCACCAGGGGAATCCCCGCCCGGGCGAGCGGCTGGAGCTGGTCGATCGGATTCCCTCGGAAGGCGAGGGCTTCCGCCTCGTCCCGGAATCCGTAGTCGCGGATCAGTTTCTGCCAATCCGGCGGACTGCCCCGTCCGGTGCCGCGACCTCCGGGCCAGCTCTTGAAATCACACACGGGAGCGTCGCCGTAGAGGGCGCTCACGCGGTCCGGATGGCGGGCCGCCCAGTTGTAGGCGTACAGGCCGCCACGGCTGATGCCAATCAGGGCACCGCGCCGCGCCAGTCCCCGATTGGTGACGATACGATAGAACCGGTCGAACTGGTCGAGTGCGTCCGGGCATCCAAACGTGTTTCCCACGACGAGGTGGAGGTGATGGAAACCCTGGCTGAGGAGCTGGGGTACGCCGGTCCGCTCGGTAAAGGCGTCGGGGAACTCCATGCACCAGGTCCAGGGCTTGCCCTTGGCGGGTTTGGCGGGTTCGACCACCCAGGCCTCGCAGCCGGCCACGGTGAACCGGAGTCGACGGAAGCCCCGCCAATCATCGATCTCCGCGGCAGGCCAGGGATTCGGATCCATTGGCTCCCGGGGTTCGGTTCCCAGAGTCGGGAACCCCCACAGGAGAACAAGCAGCCACTGGAGCAGGGACTTCATGGACGTCCATCAAACCGCCGATGGATCTCCGTGACAAAACCGAAACCCCAAAACCGAAACCCCGCTTGCCGGAGACCCCGGATACTCCCCAGCCTGAAACCACCCATGAGATTCCTCCTCCTCGGCCTTGCCATCGTCTCGTTCCTCCGGGCCAACGCGGCGGACGTGGCTCCCTACACCCGGACCGAGGTCATCTACGGCCGAAAGTTCGGCACCGCCCTGACCTTGGATGTGTTCCGACCGGCGTCGACCAACACTCTCGGGGTCATCGCCATCATTTCTGGTGGGTTTTTCTCGAGCCATGAGGCGATCAATCCCGGGATGCTCAAGCCGTTCCTCGACCGAGGCTACACGGTGTTCGCGGTCGTCCATGGCTCCCAGCCCCGATACATCATCCCGGAGATCATTGGTGACCTCCACCGGAGCGTGCGCTGGATCCGTCATCATGCGGCCGATTACGGGATTCGACCCGATCGCTTGGGCGTGTTTGGGGCGAGTGCGGGTGGACATCTGTCGCTGACCCTGGGCACCCAGGGAGGGGTGGGGAATCCGTCCGCGAAGGATCCGGTCGACCGCGAATCCAGCGCCGTCCAGGCCGTGGCGTGTTTCTTTCCTCCGACCGACTATCTGAACTGGAGGGAGTCGGGTGATGATGCGGTGGGGGTGGGCGTGCTGAAGGACTTCAAGCCGGCGTTCGGGCCGCGGAGCGATACCGAGGACGGGCGACGGGTCTATGGGAAGGAGATCTCCCCGCTCTATTTTGTCTCGGACACGCTGCCGCCGACCTACATCGTCCACGGCGACGCCGACCGGCTGGTGCCGATCCATCAGGCCGAGATCTTCGTGAAGCGGTGCCAGGAAGCGGGCGTGAAGGCACCGGTGAAGCTGGATCGCCGTCCCGGCAAGGACCATGGGTGGCCCGGAATGGACCAGGATCTGGTCCTGTTTGCCGACTGGTTCGACCGGCACCTTCGATAGAGCGAAACGGCGAGGGCACGGAGGGCCCCTCAGCGCGGGATCCTCAGGGTCTTCCAGCCTTTTGCTTTGCCTCCGGGACGCGCTGCGCTCAACGTCGGAGAACGTCCCTATGGAAGAAAATGTACCTCCGCCGCGGTCTTTTAACGCGCGGATCCTGCCCTGGATCCTGGGAGCAGGATTCCTGGTCCTCTACCTCCTCACCGCCCACCCCTGGGTGGGTCCCAGCAACATCCAGCTCGTGGGTCAGATGTTGGGATGGGAGCCGGATGCCCCCTATTCCGAACCGTTCTTCTACCTGATCGGAAAGCTCCTTGGGGTGCTGCCGACCCGGAGCCTGCCGCAGGTCCTGAACGCCCTGTCGGCCGGCTTTGCAGCATTGACGATCGTCATCCTCGCCCGGTGTGTCGCGCTGATGCCCCACGACCGCACCCGTGAGCAGCGCGTCCGGGGCCACTCCGATGGCGCGATGCTCCAAGGATGGTTCTCCGCGCTTCCCGTCGTGTTCGCCTCGGGCCTCCTGGGCTTCCAGCTGACCTTCTGGGAGAACGCAACGCTCCAGACCGGTGAGATGCTCGACCTGCTCCTTTTCGCCTTCTGCGCCCTCTGCATCCTCGAATACCGGCTGGATCTCAGGGAGTCGTGGCTATTCACAGGGGCGTTCGTCTGGGGGCTGTCCATGACCGCCAACTGGGCGATGATCGGATTCTTTCCCCTCTACCTCTCCGCCATCATTGGCGTGCGCGGCTGGTCTTTCTTCAACGCAGTCTTCCTGACGCGGCTGATCCTGTGGGGCCTGCTGGGGCTGGTGGCCTATCTGGTCGTGCCCATCGGCCAGGCCCTCGGGGACCATTCCGGTCTCGGGTTCTGGTGGTCGCTCCGGGCGAACCTGATGATGGAGAAGGCCTACCTGTTCGGGATCCCTCGAGGACGCCCTCTGCTGCTCGGCCTCGTGCTGGTGCTGCCGCTGGTCTTCGCGGGGGTCCGATGGCAGGGAACCAAGGCCTCGACCGTCGAGCGGTACATGACAATTGGCGGCATCATCCTCCTGCAGGTCCTCTGGCTGGTGGCGATTCCGTTCGTTGCCTTTGACACCCCGTTCAGCGCGCGCCGCCTGATGTATCTCGACGAGGCCTCGGGTGGACTCCCGCTCCTGACCTTTTCCTTCACCGGCGCCCTGGCCGCCGGATATCTCGCCGGATGGTTTCTCGTGGTGGGCTTCGTGCCCCCGACCAAGGTCTGGGAGAAGCCGAATCCGCTGCTGGACCTGTTGGGTCGGCTGGCCGGCGGGATCGTGGTGGTGGCCAGCGTGGGGGTCCCGATTGCCCTGATCGTCAAGAACTGGCCCGTCATCCAGGCCGCCAATGGCCGGCAGTCCCTCGAGCTCTTCCAGAATGTCGTGAAGTCGCTGCCCTCGAAGCCCACGGCCGTCTTCTCGGACCATCCGACCCTCACCCGGCTGGCCCGGGCTGCATGGGTGGTGCTGCCGGAGGCCCCCCGACATGGGTTCTTCGACACCTCCAGAGGATCGGACCCGGCGTACCGTCGCTGGTTTTCCGAGAGTAACCGGGAGGCCCTGCCTGAGTTCGCGCCCCTAAAGGATGTCCAGGAGAATGTGGCCGGGGCCTCGATCGCGGCCCTCTCCCAGCTCGCGACCCAGGGACGGGCGGCCTATCTCCATCCCAGCTTCGGATTCTTCTTCGAGCAGCTCAGGGCGGTTCCCAACGGTCCCGTGTACGCCATCGTCCCCCAACCCGAGGCGTTCGAGGCCGTGCCGCTGGATTCGGCGCAGCTCGATGGTCTTGTGAAGTCCTGGACCGCGATGGCCCCGTCGTTCGACGCCCTCGTCCGCGCGCGGGCCCTCGGCACCAAGGACGGCAAGCAGCTGGCCTCGTTCTGGTCGCGCAATGCCAATGGCGTGGGGGTCGTGCTGCAACGCCAGAACCGTCTGGCCGACGCGACCGGGTTCTTTGACCTGGCCCTGCGGCTCAATCCCGAAAACCGCGCCGCCAAGGCGAACGCCAACGTCAATGCCGCCCTGCGGGCGGGTCGCGCCCCGGGGTCTGACGACAACAAGCCTCTCGCGGACACCGTGCTCCAGGAGGTGCTTGGCACCGATGGGCCGGTGGATGAACCCGTCTTCCTGAGGAATTTCGGTGGCGGTCTCCTTGTTTCGGTCGATCGCCTCCCGCGTCAGGCTTGGGAGACCTTCCGGAGGCTGGGTCAGCTCGATCCGAAAGATCCGGCGGCCCGGTTCGGCCAGATCGAGGCATTCCTCCAGGCGGAGCGGTATCCCCAGGTTCGACAGGAGCTCGACGCCCTCGCGCGGTCCCCCGAGGCCAAGGATCCGACCCGGGAGTTCTCGGCCGGACAGCAGCGGCTGGAGATCTACTACGCTCTCACGCAGGGCGACCTCAAGCGGGCCGAGTCCCTCATGACCAATGCGCGGACCCAGTTCGCCAACGACACCTCCCTTCTCGATCTGTTGACTGAACTGTTCATCCGCCAGGGTCGCCTGGACGAGGCAATCCCATTGCTGGAGCAGTGGCGCAAGATCCGTGCGGACGACCCTCCTGCCACCGTGCGGCTGTCCGCCATCTACATCAGCCGGTCCCAATGGGAGCCTGCATTGAAGCTGCTCGACCAGCTGCTGGTCCTCCAGCCCGACAACACCGCGGCCCGTCTCAATAAGGCGGTCTGCCTCCTGAAGCTGGACCGGCTTGACGAGTCCAAGCGGCAATACCTCGAGATCGAGGAGAAGTTCCCGGATCTCCCGATCCTGCAGTACGGCCTGGCGGAGATCGCACTGCGCCGCAAGAGCACCAACGCAGCGATCGAGCATCTGGAGAAGTATCTCCAGCTGGCTCCGACCAACACCGCCGAGTACTCGACGGTCGCCCAGCGCCTCGGCGTCCTCCGCGGTGGCGGGCGTTGATGGACATCACCCACGTCATCACCCGCCTGATCGTCGGCGGGGCCCAGGAGAACACCGTCTCATCGGTGCTGGGTCTGCGACGCAGTCCCGGTCTCCGGGTCGATCTCATCTCCGGTCCCACAACCGGTCCCGAGGGGACCCTCGAACCCGTGTTCGACGACCACCCCGGGTGTCTCACGGTGATCCCGGACCTCATCCGCCCAGTGCGGCCTCTCGCGGACTTCAGGGCCTATCGGACGCTGTTCCGGCGGTTCCGGTCGACCCGGCCCGACATCGTCCATACCCACAGTGGCAAGGCGGGCTTTGTGGGACGCCTTGCTGCCCGCCGAGCTGGGGTCCCCTGCGTCATCCACACGATCCACGGACCCAGCTTCGGTCCGTTCCAGGGCGCCCGGGCCAACCTGGCCTTCACCCTTGCCGAGCGCCTGGCAGGACGGGTGACGGACCACTTCGTCGTGGTGGCCGACGCGATGACCCGCCAGTACTTGGGGGCCGGAATCGGACGCCCGGACCAGTACACGCGGATCTTCAGCGGGTTCGACCTGGACCCCTACCTCTCGACGACCCGCGATCCCGAGGTGGGCCGTCGGCTGGGACTCGGGCCCGACGACATCGTGGTGGGGATGATCGCGCGCCTGTTCGAGTTGAAGGGGCATGATGACCTTTTCGAGCTCGCCCCTGCCCTAGTTCGACGGCACCCGCGGCTGAAGTTCTTGCTGGTGGGGGACGGACCGTGGCGCGAGCGGTTCGAGGCGCGCGCCCAGGAACCGGATCTCCGGGGTCGGGTGGTTTTCTCGGGCCTGGTGCCGCCGGCAGCGGTGCCCTCGATGGTGGGGCAGATGGACATCCTCATCCACCTGTCCCGTCGCGAGGGTCTCCCGCGGGCCCTGCCGCAGGCCCTGGCCGCGGGTCGGCCGGTGGTGGCCTACGACTGCGATGGGGCCGGAGAGGTCTGTCTCGACGAACGCACGGGATTCCTCGTGCCGCCGGGTGATCTCGCACGCCTGGAGGCCTCTCTCGAGAGCCTGATCGGGGATCCCGGTCTCCGGGAGCGTCTCGGAGGTGCAGGGCGGGAGTGGGTGTCGGAACGGTTCCGGGTCGAGACCATGGTGCAGGAGTTGGCAGACCTCTATCGGCGGATCGGTCCGCGCGGGGTGGACCAGTGAGCTTCGGAAGATTCATGGAGTTTCCCATCAACCTCTACGGAGCCGTCCTGTTGATGGCGTTCCTGGTCTCGGCGGGATCCCTGCCGCTCTGGAGACGCTGGTGTCGTCGACGTGGCTGGGTCGACGATCCTGGCCATCGCAAGATCCATCACGTCCCCGTGCCTCTCGCGGGTGGATTCGCCGTCTTCACCGGCATGGCTGCCGTCCTTGTTGCTGCGGTGCTGGTCGTCGCGTTTCAATGGATGCCCGCGGAGCCCCTGGCGAAGCTCTCCTACGGACTGGGTCGTCGTGTCGTGGAGCTCACCACCCTCCTCCTGGGTGCGGTCGGCATGCTGGCGCTGGGTGGATGGGACGACCGCCGTGAGCTGAGTCCGAGGGTCAAGTTCGCGGGCCAGTGCCTGATTGCCCTGGCGGTCTCGCTGTCGGGGGTCCGCATCACCCTGTTTGTCCCGAGCCTCCTCTTCAGCCATGTCGTGACCGTCCTCTGGATCCTCACAGTCACGAATGCCTTCAACATCAATGACAACATGAACGGCCTGTGTGCGGGCCTCGGCGCCATCGCCTCCGGGTGGATCGCCTTCCATGCCGGCCGTGAGGGGCAGTATCTGGTCGCCTCGATGGCCCTGCTGGTCCTGGGATCCCTCCTGGGGTTCCTGCCGTACAACTACCCGAAGGCGTCGGTTTTTCTGGGGGATGCGGGCAGCCACCTGGTGGGCTACCTGATGTCGGTCCTGGCGGTCCTGCCTCATTTCTATTCTCCGAAGCAGCTCGAGCCCAGCCGCTGGGCGGTGCTGTGTCCCCTGCTGATCCTGGCTGTGCCGCTGGCAGATTTGGTTTCGGTGGTCTGGATCCGGACCCGCCTCGGTCGCCCGTTCTGGATCGGAGATACCAATCACTTCTCGCATCGCCTGACGCGTGCGGGACTGGGACGTTCCGAGGCGGTGCTGGTGCTCTGGCTCGCAGCCGTCTGGTTCGGGGCGCTTACGCTGCTCTTCTGAGGTGTTTTCGAGGTCATCGCTCCGACCTGGCCCGATCGGTTCCACGTCGTGAGATGCGCTGTCTGGAACCCGGGGCGTTCGTGGGTCGACCGATTCCGGAGGGAGGGTGCCGAGGGTTGCCAGCATGGCCTCCGCAAGGCTCAGCGGTTTCCTAGCCCAACAACAGGGTTGAGGGGATTCCGGGTGCCCTGAAGAACAAGGGTCTCAGGAGCCCGCGATGGACGTGGGGCCCGCCCTGGGGTCGCAGCAGGTCGATCAAGGGCCGGCAGCGCGATGTGCATGGACTTAGAGGTGCCCGGCCGATCCGAAGATGGCCGATGCTCTGGATCGACTCCTGAAAGCAGCGCTGCCCAGCGATGAGAATGGGATGCCAGTCCAGTCCGTGCCGAACCTCTGTTTCGCAGCCCTTGCGGTTGGGGCGCTCACTTTCGTGTTCTGAGCCGCCCGGCTCCTTGCCGGCGCGGGACCTCCGGCCTAACGTCGCGCGCTCTTATGGAAAACGTCGTCATCATGGGAACCGGCTGCGCCGGACTGACCGCTGCGATCTACACCGCCCGCGCCAATCTCAAGCCGCTCGTTCTGACCGGGGTCATGCCCGGGGGACTGCTGACGACCACCAGCATCGTGGAGAACTTCCCGGGCTTCCCCGATGGCGTCGATGGCTTTGAGCTCATGCAGCGCATGCAGCAGCAGGCCGAGAAATTCGGCGCGCGCGTCCAGTTCAGCGTGATCGAATCGGTCGACCTCAAGTCGTCCCCGATCCGACTCGTCGTGGACGGCCAGCCGGTCGAGACCAAGACCCTCATCATCGCCAGTGGTGCCGGCCACAAGCACCTCGACATCCCGGGAGAACACGAGCTCGAAAAGAAGGGGGTCACCTACTGCGCCACCTGCGACGGCGCCCTGCCGGTCTTCCGGAACCAGCACCTGGTCGTGGTGGGCGGCGGAGACTCGGCCTGTGAGGAGGCCAACTACCTGACGCGGTTCGCCTCGAAGGTCTCCCTCGTACATCGACGCGACACCCTCCGGGCATCGCGCATCATGGCGGAGCGCACCCTCGCCAACCCGAAGATCTCGATGGTCTGGGATTCCGTCCTGACCGAGGTCCAGGACGTGTCGGCCGGTAAGGTGACCGGAGTGAAGCTCAAGAATCTCAAGACCGGGGCCGAATCGGTCCTGCCGTGCGCCGGAGTGTTTATTGCGGTGGGGCACGTTCCCAACACGCAGCTGTTCCAGGGTCAGCTCGATCTCGATCCCGCCGGATATGTGGTGCCGGTGAAGGGCACCGCGACGCGGGTCCCGGGCGTGTTCGTCGCGGGAGACTGTGCCGACTCCGTCTATCGCCAGGCGGTCACCGCGGCCGGCATGGGCTGCGGAGCGGCGATCGAGGCCGAGCGGTATCTCGCCTCGCACGGCGGCTGACGGGGTGACCGGGTGATCGACCCGATCCCCCCGCGCCTCTGGGCGGAGGCTGGAGGGCCTTCAGTCGATGAACCGGCGCGTGATGTCGCCGTAGGCGTCGATCCGCCGGTCCCGGAGAAAGGGCCAGTGGGTCCGGGTCGTCTCGGACTTCGAGAGCTCGACCTCGACGAGGAGATTCTCGGGCTTGTTGACGCTGGCCTTGGCGAGGAGCTCACCGCTGGTGCCCGACACGAAGCTCTGGCCCCAGAATTCGAGGCCGTCCCCGCCGATGGGCTGTTCCAGTCCGATCCGGTTCACCGCGGCCACGAAGCAGCCGTTGGCGACCGCGTGCGAGCGCTGGATCGTCTCCCAAGCCAGATGCTGGCGCTCGCCATACTCGGCCTTCTCGGAGGGATGCCAGCCGATCGCGGTCGGGTAGAACAGGATCTCGGCTCCCTGAAGCGCCGTGAGCCGGGCGGCTTCGGGATACCACTGATCCCAGCAGATCAGGACTCCGATCCGTCCGAACCGGGTGTTCCAGGCCCTGAAGCCGAGGTCGCCCGGGGTAAAGTAGAACTTCTCGTAGAACAGCGGGTCGTCCGGGATGTGCATCTTGCGGTAGCGGCCCAGCAGGGTGCCGTCGGCATCGATGATTACCGCGGTATTGTGGTACAGGCCTGGGGCTCGCCGTTCGAAGAGGGAGGCGACGACCACGACGCCGCGGCGGCGGGCGAGTTTCTGGAAGGCCTCGGTGCTCGGGCCGGGAATCGTCTCGGCCAGGCCGAAGTGGGCGTGGTCCTCGTTCTGGCAGAAGTACTGGGACCGGAAGAGCTCCTGGGTGCAGAGGATCTGCGCGCCGTCTTTGGCGGCCCGTTCGGCGGCGGCGAGGCAGGTGGCGAGGTTCTCGGCGGGATCGGCCCCACAGGCATGCTGAAGGAGTCCAAGGGTGACACCGGATCGGTGGGTCTTTCGGGTTCGGCTCATGTCGTGCGGTTCAGGGGAGGGAATCGATTCAGTCGACGGAGGCGCGGAACCTACCGTCGTTGGGAGAAGGATCTCAGCTGGAGGCCGGCGTGCCACCAAAGAGTTCACGGACGAAGCGTCCCAGCGTTTCATTGGTGGGGCCATAGCCGGACTGGTAGATGTGATGTTCCAGGTCGTGGAGCACCTCGTCGGCGGTCGGGTACCGGGCTGCGGGATCCCGCTGGAGCAGGCGTTGAAGAATCTGCTCGAGCCCGTCAGGAATGCCCGAGTGTGTCTTGCCGAAACGGGGGACGGGCATCCTGAGGATCCGATCGAGGGATTCGCGTGGCGTGGCTCCCCGGAACGGATGGCTTCCCGTGATGAGCTCGACCAGCACGATGCCCATCGAGAACAGGTCGGAGCGGCGGTCGGTGACCTGGAAGTCGGCCTGCTCGGGGCTCATGTATTCGGGTCGTCCGGCGACCTCCTCGCCCTCGCGGGTGGTGAGGTAGCCGCGGGCCTTGGCGATGCCGAAGTCGGTCACCTTCACGTCGCCCTCCCGGGCGATGAGGATGTTCTTCGGGTTGATGTCGCGGTGGACGATGCCGAGCGGGAGGCCGTCGCCGCCGGTCTTCGCGTGCGCATAGGCGAGACCCCGGGCGATGCGGCTGACAATGAAGACCGCCAGTTCGACGGGAAGGGGCCTGCGGAGCCGGGAGAGCTGCTGGCGGAGCTGGTCGAGGTTGATGCCGTGGATGAGCTCCATGCACATGTAGCAGGAGGAGGGGGTCTCCCCGAGGTGGTAGGTCTGGACGATGTTGGTATGGATCAGGTCGGCAACAAGCCGGGCCTCGCCGATGAAGTTCTCGAGGAACCCGGGCTGTGCGGCGAGCTGCGGGCGGATGACCTTGATGGCGACCCGTTTCTGGAATCCGCGAGCCCCGTGCTGGATCGCCTCGTAGACCACCCCCATGCCTCCCTCATGGAGCTGTCGCACGATCTCGTAGCGGCATTCGCCGGTGATGCTTTTCGATGCGGCCATGACGTGAGGCTGCAAACGGACACCGGCAGGGTCAAGGAGCAGCGCCTGTCGAAACGATCCTGGAGCGAGATGATGTTTTCCTGAGGAAAACCGTGGTTTTCACACGTTTTTCCCTTGCCGCCATCGAGGTCACCGCATACATCCATCGCATTCCGTTTGTTTCGCAGTTCCAACCAACAAATCCAAAAGTCCTAACATGGCCAAAGCACTCACGAAGTCCCAAATCGCCGCCGCTCTCGCTGAGAAGGTGGAGATCACCAAAAAGCAGGCTGTGCTCGCCCTCGAGACCCTCGCAGAGCTCGCCTACAAGAACGCGAAGAACAGCTTCACGTTCCCTGGTGTCGGCAAGCTCGTTCTGGTGAACCGCAAGGCCCGCATCGGCCGCAACCCTGCGACCGGCGCCGAGATCAAGATCCCGGCCAAGAAGGTCGTGAAGTTCCGCGTGGCCAAGGCCGCCAAGGACGCGATCCTCGCGAAGTAATCCTATCGCATCCGCCACGGCGGCACCCCAACGGGTGCCGCCTTGTTTTTTGTCGGATTGGGTCCAAGGAAGAGGTCGATGAGGAGGATCGCCATCGTGGGGTGTGGGGCGCTGGGCAGCTACTACGGCGCCTGTCTGTGGCGCCAGGGACACGAGACCCATTTCGTTCTCCGATCGGACCACGATATCGTGCGGAGCGAGGGGGTCCGGATCCTCAGCCCGCGGGGTGACTTCACGGCAAGACCCCACGCGGTGCGTCGATCGGAGGAGGTAGGTCCGGTAGATCTGGTTGTCATCGGGCTCAAGTCCACCGCGAACAACCAGTTTGCCTCCCTGCTGCCGCCGTTGGTGGGACCCGGAACCGCGGTGCTCACGCTTCAGAACGGCCTCGGCAACGAGGAGGCCCTCGCGGAGCTGTTCCCGGCCGACCAGATCCTCGGTGGACTCTGCTTCGTCTGCCTCAACCGGATCCGTCCCGGGGTCGTCACGCATCTCGCCCATGGCCGCATCTCGCTGGGCCAGTTCCGTCGTCCTCCGGACGACCGGACCTATCGGATCGCGGGCCTCTTCACGGAGGCGGGCATCGACTGCGCCGTCTCCGACAACCTCGAACGGGCACGCTGGGAGAAGCTGGTCTGGAACATCCCGTTCAACGGGCTCGGCGTTGCCGGGTGTCTGGGTGATCTGCCGTCCCGGACGCTGTCCGGGGCAGGTGATGCCTCGCTCGGGAACTGCCTGTCGACTGACCAGCTGCTGGCGCACCCGGAATGGCGCAGTTGGGTGGGCGGGCTCATGGACGAGGTCCGGTCCGTGGCTATGGCCCTCGGTTTCCCGATCCCGAGGGAGTTTGCGGACACTTTGGTCGAGCGGACCCATGAGATGGGAGCCTATCGACCGTCGACGGTCGTGGACTTCGAGTCAGGCCGATCCCTTGAGCTAGAAAGCCTGTTTGGGGAACCCCTCAGGCGCGCGCGTAGGGTCGGTGTTCCGACGCCGCATCTGGAGGCGCTGACTGCGGTTCTCTCCCGCCTGGCATCCCGGGAGGACCGGTCCACCGATCGGGTCGCAGCTCAGTAGTCGTAGAGACCGGAGTCCCGGGTGTAGGAGCCGCCCCCGCCCCCGGGACCGCCGCCCTCCTCGTCGCCCCCCATGAAGTCGCCGAGGACGTCACCCATGTCCTCCTCGATCTTCTCCGGATCCTCGCCGGCCTCGAGGCGTTTGATGGCGACATCGAACTCCTTGGGCGTCGTTCCGGCCGGCATCAGATCCTTCATCTTCCGGAGCATGTGGGCCATGTGCTTTGGGTTGTTCTCGTCGAGGTGCTCCATGTCCCGTTCCATCTCGGAGAGGGTCCGGGCCACTCGCGGATCATCGAGGTCCGGCATGGGCGGCTCCCCTTCGGTGCCCTCCGGCTTGGCGGCCGGCTCGGCGACGCCTTTGATCATCGCAAACCGGCTCATCTCCCGGGTGAGGTCCTTGCGGCCACACTTCGGACAGCTGGGAGAGTGGGAGGGGTTGATCCGCTTGGACAGGAAGCTGTAGATGCGCCGGCACTTGGGGCAGGCGAACTCGTAGATCGGCATGACGAAGCATTCGAACGGGTCCGGGGACCCGTCAAGAGGACAGCCTGTCGGGTAGCAGAAGCCGCGGCTCAGCGCCGGCGCGGACGGAAGGTGCGTCCGTGCCGCTGCAAGGCACCGAGGACCGGACGCTCCTTGCGGATGCCCCCCTCGGCGGTGAACAGGACGCTCTGCTGGTAGTTGAAACTCTCCAGCTTGGTCCGCTCGATCTTCTGTCCGATGAAGCGCTCGATGTCGGCCACGTGTCCCTTGTCGCCCACCGCCATCAGGGTAAAGGCGTCCCCGCGGCTCTGCGCCCGGCCCGTCCGGCCGATCCGGTGGACGTAGTCCTCGGGGTGCTGCGGGACGTCATAGTTGATGACGTGGCTGACATCGGGGATGTCGAGGCCGCGCGCGGCGATGTCTGTCGCCACCAGGATCTCGAACAGGCCATCCCGGAATCCCTTGAGCGCGTGCTCGCGCTCCTTCTGGGTGCGGTCGGAGTGCAGGACCGCGACGGCGTGATTGCTCTTCTTGAGGAGGTTGCCGATGCGGTCGGCTCGATGACGGGTCCGGCAGAAGATGATCACCGAATCGAAGTTCACTTCCTTCAGCAGGGCGTTCAGGAGCTCGTTCTTCTGCTCGTCGACGACCGGGTAGATGACGTGCTTGACCGTCTCGGCCGGCGACCGGCGGGCACCGATCTCGATGACCTCCGGGGTCTTCATCGCCCACTTGATGAGCGCGGCGATATCGGCCGGGACGGTGGCCGAGAAGAGGCAGGTCTGCCGGGTGTTCGGACAGCGTTCGATGATCCGTCGGACGTCGGGCAGAAATCCCATGTCGAGCATGCGGTCCGCCTCGTCGAGGACGAGGTGCTCGACACGGTTGAGCCGAACGGTACCTCGCTGGAGGTGGTCGAGGAGCCGGCCTGGGGTGGCCATGAGCACGTCGACCCCCTGGCGTAGCGCATCGTTCTGGGCGCCATAGCCGACTCCGCCGTAGACGAGGCCGAGGCGTATCTTCAGGAAGCGCGACAGGGCTCGGAACGAGGTCTCGACCTGGGCGGCGAGCTCACGGGTCGGCTCGAGCACCAGCACACGCGGTCCGGGCGCGGATTCGCCGATCTTCGACAGGATGGGCAGGGCGAACGCTGCAGTCTTGCCGGTGCCGGTCTGGGCGCTGCCAATGACGTCGCGCCCCTGCAGGATGAGCGGTATGGCCCGCAGCTGGATGGGGGTCGGATCGGTGTACCCCATGGCGCGGACGCCTTCGAGGACGGGCTCCGAGAGCCCGAGGTCTGCAAACGACATGTCCCACTGTTGCTCGAAATCGACGCCCGAGGAAAGGCTTTGCTTGGAAAGTTCCAGGTGACAAGCCGGGATGGGCGGGGCCGTCTCCTCAGCGTTCCGCGGGAAGGAGGGGGGCCACCGCACGGGACAGCTCTTCCCGGGTCAAGGCTCCGAGGTATCTCGCCTCCACCCGACCGTCCTTCCCGATCACCCAGGTGCTCGGGATGCTGGCGATGCCGAAGGTGGACTGGATCTCCGGGGTGGCCATCAGCTGGCGATAGGTGATGGATCGTCCCTTGAGAAAGCTGAGGACGGCATTGGTCCCACCAGCGTCGATGCTGGCGCCCAAGACCACGACGCCGAGGTCACGGTGGGCCTTGTGGAACTCTTCGAGGTCGGGCAGCTCCCGTCGACATGGAGGACACCAGGTCGCCCAGAAGTTCAGGACCACGATCTTCCCTGCGAGATCGCCGGAGTTCACGACCCGGCCCTCGGTGTCGGTCATGGTCCACGACGGCGCTACGGACCGTCCGGTGGGAATGCGTTGGAATCCCGGGCTGGGCTGTCGCGAGACCAGCCATCCCGCCACGACTGCCAGAAGAAAGGGGTAGAGGAGACGGCCCTTCATGGTCCCTTGGGGACAGAGGTTTCCTGGAGGCGGGCAAGGACCGGACGGAGGCACTCGTTCCACACGGAGTAGGCTCCGGCGTTCAGATGCAGCTCGTCCGCAAGGAACCACCTGGGATCGGGGCGCCCCGCGGCGTCCACGAGGGGCGTGAACGTGTCGACATACTCGGTCCGAGGCCGGGATCGGGCGAGCTCCACGAGACGCCGGTTGAGGTCCCTCTGGAGCCCGAGCTGCTGGATCCGCTTCGGACTCGCCTTCACGGCCAGCAGGACGACCGGAGTTCCGGGGAATGCGCGGTCCAATCGTCCAAGAAACTGCCGGTAGAGGGACAGTGTCGCCTCGACGGAAAGTCCGGCATCGAGGTCGTTGTCGCCGCCATACAGGACGACCATGCCGGGGTGATAGGGGACGACAAGGCGGTCGAAGAAGTGCAGCAGATCCTCGAGCTTGAAGCTGGAGATCCCACGGTTCAGGACGGGATGCCCCGGGAATGCCGACCGCAAGTCCGGCCATTTCTCGATGCTGGAGCTCCCGACAAAGAGTATCGGCTTTTGGGGTGCGGCGTTGGTCCGGTCCTGGGCCTCAAAACCAGCGACCTTCGATTCGAACCGGTGCGGCACGGCGGGCTTCGGGGCAGGGGGACGGCATGCCACAAGGACCGTCGCCATGGCCGACAGCATCAGGACGACCGCAATCCCCGGTCTTCGGATCACGGATCGGAGTCTGCGAGGGACGGGCGGGGAGGGCCAGCCCGGACTCCTGGGTGCGGGACTCCTGCGGCCCGGGCTCAGGCGGCTCCACTCAAAGTGAAGGAGAAGGCGGCTCCACTGCCCGGCGTGGACTCGGCCCAGATGCGTCCCCCGTGACGGTCCACGATCCTGCGCGCGAGGGCCAGTCCAACCCCGTTGCCCGAAAAATCCCCCGCCTTGTGGAGCCGCTGGAAGAGACCGAACAGCCTCTGGGTATACTGCATGTCGAAGCCCACCCCGTTGTCCCGGATTCGATACACGGTCCGTGGGCCGTTTCCCTCGGCATCGATCTTCACCGCAGGCGTGGGCTGGCGCGCCGAAAACTTCAGGGCGTTCGAAATCAGATGTCTCCAGAGCTGATGGACCAGTGCCGGGTCGGCCTGCGCGGGGGGAAGCGACCCGATTCGGACTCCTTCGACCGGATGGGTGGACGAAAGCTCGGCGAGGACCTGTCTCGCCACCGCGGCCATGTCGACCGTCGTGGGCTGGAAGGGTGCGCGGAGGAGTCGCGAATAGGCCAGGAGGTCGTCGATCAGGCGTCCCATGCGGCCAGCTTCCTCCCGGACGATGGACAGGTGTCGGCGGGATTCCTCCGGGAGCTGGGCCCCAACATCCTCCTCGATCGCCTGGGCGAACCCATCGATAGCGCGCAGCGGGGATCTCAGGTCATGCGAGATGGAATAGCTGAGCGATTCCAGCTCGCGGTTGGCCTCGGCGAGCTGTGCGGCAAGTCGGTCCTCCGGGGAAGGCTTCACCGTGGGTTCGGGGCGGGTGGGCTGTCCGGGGTCCATAGGCCGTGGTGCACTGAGCCCGGCGAGCCCGCCATGCAACGCGGTCTCCGGGAGCGGGTCGGAGGCTATTGGGGGCGGGTGGGCAGGCAAGGCTGCTTTCGCGAATGGGAAATCCGAAGGGCGGTGGACGTTTCCGGGTCCGACGATCCGGTGGGGCGACCCGATCCCGAGAAGCGGAGGTTCCCGGCGCGGACTGTTTGGACTAGTGTGCCCCCGTGTTTTCGAAAGGACAGAAGGTCGTCTGCATCAACGATGAGTTCCCGCCGATGGCGAAGCTCCTGTTCACCCATCTCCCGAAGAAGGATTCCGTCTACACGGTCCGGGGCGTCTACATCGGGCGCGGCAACTACACCCGGGCGGGCAGCGGAAAGAAGGACGGTGAGATTGGCGTGCTGCTGGAGGAGATCGTCAATCCGCGGGACCCGGCATTGAAGCAGGGAATGGACGGTGAACTGGGCTTCAACTCCGAGCGGTTCGCGCCAGTGGAGTCGGACCAGGATACGGAGGTCTCGGAATACGAGGAGAAGGCCGAGGATTTCGTGCTGCTGCCGTCCTGAAGCCGGACCGCGTGTGCCAGGCCTGATCGTGAACACCCAGCCCCATCCATCCCGTCCGCTCCACCTCCGACTCTCCCCGGCCGGAGAATCGGCGGTGCGACGGGGACATCCCTGGGTCTACGAGAGCTCGGTGCGCGACCAGAGCGGTCCTGGTGCCGCCGGGGATCTGGCCGTCGTCTACGATCGCCAGGACCGGTTCCTCGCCCTCGGACTCTGGGATCCCGACTCGCCGCTGCGTCTCCGGGTGCTCCATGTCGGAAGGCCGGTTCGGTGTGACGTCGACTGGTGGCGGGGCCGTCTGCGGTTGGCGCTCGACCGGAGGCGTCCGTGGTTCGATGACGCGACGACCGGGTTCCGGTGGATCCATGGGGAGAGCGACGGGTGGCCGGGGCTGATCCTCGACCGGTACGGCTCGACGCTCGTGCTGAAGATCTATTCTCCGGTATGGCTCCCTCGGGTTCCGGACCTTGTGGTCTGGCTCCGGGAGGAACTGGGTCCGGATCGGATCGTCCTTCGGCTGAGTCGGAACTCCCAGTCCGCGGCGGCCGCGGCGGGTTATCGGGATGGACAGAACCTGCACGGTGAGGACGTCGCCGAGCGGGTGACGTTTCTCGAATCCGGTCTGTGGTTCGAATCCGAGGTGGTGAAGGGGCAGAAAACCGGGTTCTTCCTCGATCAGCGCGAGAACCGCCGTCGGGTCGAGACTCTGTCGTCGGGGCAGGAGGTCCTGAATGTCTTCAGCTTCTCCGGTGGGTTCAGCCTGTACGCGGCCCGGGGGGGAGCCGGGCGCGTGGTCGACGTCGACATCTCATCCCATGCGCTGGCCCAGGCCCGACGGAACTTCACCCTCAACACGGAGGTCGCTTCCGTAAAGCGGGCCGCCCACGAGCAGGTCCAGGCCGATGCGTTCGACTGGTTGTCGGCCCGCCCCTCCCATCGGTTTGGATTGGTCATCCTGGATCCCCCGTCCCTGGCGAAGTCCGAGGCGGAGCGGGCTGGGGCCATTGAGGCCTACCGGAGGCTGGTGCGCTGCGGACTCGACTGGGTGAAGCCTGGCGGCGTGTTGCTGGCCGCATCCTGCAGCGCCCATGTGTCCTCGGACGAGTTCTATGGAACCGTCCGGGAGGTCCTCGTTGGGGCGGGGCGTCCGGCGGAGGAATTCCTGACCGAGGGGCATCCGCAGGACCACGCGGCGACGTTCCGCGAGGCGGAATACCTCAAGGCAATCTACTGGCGCCTGCGGGGTTGAGCCGGCGAGGGGATCCGGTTCAGGCGAGGCGTTCCACCGGATGTCCGGCCAGGAAATCCCGGATGGCCATCCGGCGTCCGCCTTCGGGTTGGACTTCGGTGAGGACGAGCGCATCGGTGCCACAGGCCACGACAAGACCGTTGGGTTCTCGGGTGATGACGGTCCCAGGCTCGGGCCGGGTTGCCGTCTGGACGAGGTGGGCCGAGTGGACCTTGAGCAGCTTCGGCTTGGGCTCGGTGGGGATCGAGCAATGGGCTCCGGGCCACGGGGTGAAGGCCCGCAGGCGCCGAGCAAGCTCCGCGGCCGGCCGGGTCCAGTCCAGCCGTCCATCCTCCCGCGTGATCTTCGGCGCGAGGGTGACTCCGTCCACCGGCTGAGGGACCGGAGTCCGCAGGCCGGCGGCGTAGGGTGGAATCTCTTCCCGGACGAGGTCGACCCCCATCAGGGCGAGGCGATCGTGCAGGCCGGCCGACGTCTCGATGTCACCGATCTGGGTGCGGCGTGTCGCGATCACGGGGCCAGTGTCGAGCCCCTCGTCCATCCTCATAAGGCTCACCCCAGTCTCGGCGTCTCCCGAGGCGATGGCCCACTGGATAGGGGCCGCACCGCGCCATCGGGGCAGGAGCGAGGTGTGGACGTTCAGGCACCCGAGGCGTGGGATCTCCAGGAGGGCTCGCGGCAGAAGTTGGCCATAGGCCGCGACCAGGATGACGTCCGGCTTCAGCTCCTGGATCCGGCCAATGAACCCCGGGTCGCGTGCCCTGTCGGGACGCAGCAGCGGCAGACCCCGTGCGAGAGCTGCGGCGGAGACCGCCGATGGGGTCGGGAGGAGATGGCGTCCCGAGGGGCGGTCCGGCTGCGAGACGACCGCATCGAGCTGGACCCACGGTTCCGATGCAATGCCGTCGAGGATGACCCGGGCGAGGTCGGGTGTTCCCATGAACACGAGGCGGAGTCTGGAGGACATGGGGATGAAACGGGTTCTGTCGACGGTTTGGGCTCGATAAATCGAAGCACTGATGAAGACAGTTCCACGAGAGCGTTGACAATCGGGAAACGTCTCAGCAGTTTTTGCGGCCCACGGAGCGGGCCTCGGTAGCTCAATGGCAGAGCAGCTGACTCTTAATCAGTTGGTTCCAGGTTCAAGTCCTGGCCGGGGCACCAGCTCAAGTTGATGGGCTTCCTTCGAATGAAGACCAAATCTTGCGGCTGGATCGCCCGATGGGTTGGTTCCCTGTTCCTCCCCCTCCTCCTGTCGACCTGGCCGTCCGTCGGCCTCCGGGCCGCCGTCGTCTACGACAACACCGCCCTCGCCGGAATGAGCAAGGACAGCGTCTCGCTGCTGGTGGAGCATGGCGATGAGATCGCGCTCGTGGGGACGGAACGGTGGGTGACGCAGTTCGACATCGGGACCTATGGCGAGTTTGCGACCAACGCTGTCGTGAACGCCGTGGTGCGGTTCTATGCAAACGACGGAACCGACGCCTTGGAGGGCCCCCACTACGCCTACCGGCCGAAGACCCTCCTCTGGGAAAGCGCACCCTTCACCCTCAAGCCGGGAGGTCAGACCTCCAGCCTTACCCCCCTCGTCCGGGTCCCGGACTCCTTCACCTGGACGATCCGCTTCACTGGCATCCAGCAGGTTCCCGGCAACCTAGTTATGCCCCTTGTGGTAAACCCGATCGAGATCGGTGCTCCGCTCTCGAACGGCCACAAGGGCAGCTACGGGGACTACTGGCGGAAAGACGGTGTGACGGATGATTCGTGGATGATCTACATGCTGAGCTCCGGGACTCCGGCCAATTTCTACGTGAAGGTGACGGCGACGCCCGAGCCTGTGACGCTACCGAACCTGAAGATGGTCCGCTCCGGTAACTCTCTCATTCTCGAGATTCTTGGCACCTCGGGTGCGCCGGTCGTCGTGGAATCCTCCGGAGACCTCCGGAACTGGTCTGAAGCCTTCCGCGTCACAGGCAAGGGACCCGGGACCCCCGAGCGCGTCTCGATCGTCTCGAACACCGGCGTGTCCCAGCTGTTCTGGCGCGCCAAGGGCAACTGAGGCGTCCATCCCAGGACCCGAATGTCGACCCCTTTCCCGTCTCCGACGTCGACCCAGCCGGGGACCCGGCTTCGGGTCCTAATCGTGGAGGATTCGGAATTCGATGCCCGTCTTCTGGGGACGCTGCTTCGGACCGGTGGCTGGGAGGTGGCCTCCCGTCGGGTCTCGACTGCGGTGGACCTTGAACGGGCCTTGGTCGGCGAGGACTGGGACCTGATCCTGTGCGACCACACCATGCCCGGATTCAGCGCCCCGGAGGCGCTCCAAGTGGTCCAGCGGGTCGCGCGCGACATCCCGTTCATCATCATTTCCGGGGGCATCGAGGAGGGGGTGGCGATCGATGCGATGAAGGCCGGGGCCCACGACTTCCTCATGAAGGGGGCCCTGGGTCGGCTGGTTCCTGCGGTGCAGCGCGAGCTCAAGGAGGCCGACATCCGCAGGGCCCGTCGCGCCGCGGAGGAGGCCCTTCGGGAGAGCGAGCTCCGCTACCGATCGGTCTGGGACAACTCCACGGACGCCGTCCTGCTGCTCGACGCCTCGGGCATTATCCGGTTCGCCAATCCCGCCAACCTGCCGGTCTTCGGCTGGAACCCGGCCGACCTCGTGGGTCTCCGTTTGGACGTCCTCCAGCCGTCCGAACTGCCTCCTGGATACTGGTGGCAAGCCTTCCGCGCTTCGGGGACCGCCAAGTCGAATGAGACCGTGGCGCGTCGTCGGGACGGGTCGAAGGTCGACATCGACCTGGCCCTTACCGAGATGCGGATGGGGTCGGATCTCTGGGTGGTGATCTTCTCCCGCGACGTGACGGAGCGGCGCCGGGCAGCGGAGGAGATTCGGAGGAGCCGTGAGGAATTCGCGGCCGCGCGGGAGATCCAGCAGCGCCTGTTTCCGAAGGAGGCTCCCCGCCTGGCGGGCTATGACATCGCCGGGGCGTCCCACCCCGCCGAGGCCACGGGAGGGGATTACTTCGACTTCTTCCCGATCGACCCGGACTGCCTCGGGATGGTAATCGCGGACGTGAGCGGTCATGGGCTCGGCCCGTCGCTCCTCATGGCCGAGGCCCGAGCCTATCTTCGTCTCGTTGCCCGTGGCACCGTAGGTCCCGGCGAGGTCCTCACCCGAACGCAGGAACTGCTCCGCGACGACCTCGGCCGGGAGCGATTCATCACCCTGCTGTTCCTGCGCCTACTGTCGGCCCAGCGACGACTCCAGTTCGCCAATGCAGGGCACACCGCCGGACTGCTGATCGGTCGGGATGGTGCGGTGCGGTCGGTCCTGGGCCGGACGGGACGGCCCCTCGGCCGCCAGGGCGATGTGCCTTATCCGTCTGGTGGAGAGGTGGCTCTCCAGCCCGGGGACATCCTGCTGCTGCTGACCGATGGGATCGAGGAGGCGATCCGTTCCGATGATGAGATCTTCGGCATGGAACGGGCGGTCGAGGTAGTCCGTTGCCACCGGGATCGTCCGGCGGCCGAGATCGTGGAGGCCGTCTGCACTGCGGCCCGGAACTTCTCGTCGCCCGAGCCTCAGACCGACGACCTCACCGTGGTCGTCCTGAAGGCCCTCTGACGCCGCTGGCCTCCGCCGTGCGGTCCTGACTTGGGCCTACGCGAGGGACAGCGACCGCAGCGCCTGGATGCAGCGTGGACACGCTCCCGGGTGGCCGGGCTCCTGTCCGATGGCGGGATCCCAGTGCCAGCACCGGTCGCACTTCTGCCATCCGGCCTCGCTGGCGGGCTGGACCGTGACCGACCCGGTCTGGGATTCCTGGATCTCGAGGCCCGACACGTTCAGGAGTTCCTGGAGGTCCGGACGATGGTCCTTGGCGACGCTGAACTCCACCGACTCGAGTCCCAGCTCGATCCGGGCATCCAGCGCCTTGCCGATGCGTTTGGCCTGGCGGGCCTTCTCGAGTTCCGGCAGCACCCGGCTCCGGATCCCGAAGAGGACCTCCCAGCGACCGGTCTCCTCCTGCGAGAGCAGCGGTGAACCTGGGGTCCAGGTCGACAGGTGCACGGAGTGGACCGAGGTCTTCTGGATGAAGCCCCAGGCCTCGTCCGAGGTGAACGCCAGCATCGGGGCGAGCATCTGGCTCAGACGGGTGACCATGCGATGCAGGGCCGTCTGGGTGCTGCGACGCCGTGGCGAGGTCGCCGCCTCGGTGTAGAGACGGTCCTTCACAAGGTCGTGGTAGGTCGCACTGAGCTGGACCGCTGCGAACTGGGACAGCCGCTGGTAGACGACGTGGAACTCGTAGGCCTCGTAGGCCCGCGCTACCTCCGCCTCGAGCCGCGCGAACTCGTCGAGAATCCACCGGTCCAGTCCCGTCAGGGCGTCGTCCGCCACCGCGTGGGTTGCAGGATCGAAGTCGGCCAGGTTGCTGAGCTGGTACCGGAGGGTGTTGCGGAGCAGTCGGTAGGTCTCGCCCACCTTCTTGAGCCGCTCCTCGCTGACGACGATGTCGTTGCGGTAGTCTTGTGACGCGACCCAGAGACGGACGACGTCGGCCCCGAATTCCTTCACATAGCGCTCGGCGGTCTGGGGCTTCTGGTAGCCCCCGGCGCCCTGCTTGGACTTCGAAATCTTCTCGCGGTCCTCGTCGACCATGAAGCCGTGGGTGAGAACGGATCGGAACGGCGCCAAGCCGTTCCCGGCAAGCGACAGCAGCAGGGAGGACTGGAACCAGCCACGGTGCTGGTCGGAGCCCTCGAGGTACATGTCAGCCTGCCACCGGGTCCCGGAGCGGAGTTCGGGACGCCGCTGAAGGACGGCGCGCGACGAGCTCCCGGAGTCGATCCAGACGTCGAGCGTGTCGGTGCCCTGCCGCACGGCCTCGGGACCGGTCCAGCCCTCGGGACGGCATCGGGCCCAGAGCGCGTCCGCGGGGGTCGCGAACCAGGCGTTGCTCCCCTCCTGTTCGATGAGGTCGGCCGCCTTCCTCACGATGGCCGCGTTGAGAATCGGCTCTCCTGCGGCGTCATAGAATGCCGGGATCGGCACCCCCCAGGATCGCTGCCTGGAGATGCACCAGTCAGGCCGCGACTCCACCGCCCCCCGGATGCGACCCTGGCCCCAGTCCGGGATCCAGCGGACGTCGCGCTCGACGGTCTCGACGGCGAGTTCCCGGAAGGTCTTCGCGGTGTCGGCCGGCGTATGCGCCATACTGATGAACCACTGGTCGGTGGCCCGAAAGATGATCGGGGTCTTGGACCGCCAGCAGTTCGGGTAGCTGTGGTGATAGGCCTCACGGAAGGCGAGGGCCTGGCGCTCGGTCAGCAGTTCGATCACCGCCTCGTTGGCGTCGGATTTGTGGTTCTTCTCCAGCGTCGATTTGCCAAGGAGCGTTTCCGGCATCTGCTGCTCCCGAGGCAGGTCCTGGGTCCAAGCGAGGCGTCCCTCGTCGTCCACGGGGCAATAGATCGGGAGGCCAACCTTAAGGCCGAGCTGGTAGTCGTCCATGCCATGTCCGGGCGCGATGTGGACGAAGCCCGTGCCGGTGTCGCTCGTGACGAAGCCGGCCGGATGGAGCCGTCCGGTCCGGTTGCAGAACGGGTGCTCGTAGACCAGGTGCTCCAGTTCCTCGGGGCCGACGGTGCGGACGATCTGGTAGCCGTCCCAGCCCAGCTTGGCGGCCACAGTCGAGAGCAGTGGGTTCGCGACGAGGAAGGCGCCTCCCTCGACCATCACCAGCGAGTAGTGGAAGGCGGGATTGAAGGCAACGGCGAGATTGGCCGGCAGGGTCCAGGGCGTAGTCGTCCAGATCAGGAGGAACGTGTTGGGTTCGCCCTTGAGACGGAACTTCACATAGACGCTCTGGCTGACGTGGTCGGCATATTCCACCTCGGCCTCTGCGAGGGCCGTCCGGAACGGGATGCTCCAATACACGGGCTTCTTTCCTCGGTAGACGAAGCCCCGGTCCACGAGGTCGGCGAAGAGCCGGAGCTCCTCGGCCTCGTAGGCGCGGTCGAGGGTCAGATAGGGGTTCGACCAGTCGCCCAGCACCCCCAGCCGCTTGAACTGGGTCCGCTGGAGGTCGATGTACTTCCGGGCATAGGCCTCGCAGGCCGACCGGATGGTGGCGGGCGAGGAGTCGGCCTGTCCCGCGGCACGGAGCTCCTGGGTGACGCGGGACTCGATCGGGAGACCGTGGCAGTCCCAGCCCGGGACATAGGGGGCGCGTCGGCCGCGGAGGGTCTGTGACTTGATGACGAGGTCCTTGAGGATCTTGTTGAGCGCAGTGCCGATGTGGACGTCACCGTTGGCAAACGGCGGACCGTCGTGCAGGACGAACGGTTCGGCATCCTTGCGGGCCGACTGGATCTGTCCGTACAGGTCCTCGGCCTCCCAGCGGGCGAGACGCTCAGGCTCTCGCTGGACGAGATTGGCCTGCATCGGGAACCCGGTGGTGGGCAGGTTCAGGGAATTCTTGTAGTCCGGTTTGTCACTCATCGGGCGGCCTCGGAAAGGAAGTGCGGACGCTACTGATGCCGCTGGAACCCGGCAAAGGACAAAACGAGATCGCAACGGAAACGCGCGGTGCCAGGTGGTGCCGTGGGGCGTTCCTTTCCGTTTCAGGGGTTCGGCGATACGGTACCCGTCCATGACATCATCCGTGTTGCATGAAGCGCACGAAGCCCTTGGAGGACGGTTCTCCGTCCTGGGTGGCGAGGAGATCGTCTCCGACTACGGGGATCCCGACGCCGAATACCGGGCCCTGCGGTCCGCCGTCGCCGTCCTCGACCTCGGGTTCCGCGGCCGACTCTGCCTCACCGGCACCGATCGGGTCCGCCTCCTCAATGGGCAGGTCACTCACGACATCCGATCATTAACGGTCGGATCCGGGTGTCCGGCGGCGTTCTGTTCGCCCAAGGGGCGGCTCGTCGCGGACGTCCATGTGTTCGCATTGGCGGAGGAGCTGCTCCTCGACTTCGAACCCGGCCTTGTCGACTCCCTCAAGGCGAGGCTGGAACACCACATCGTGGCCGAGGACGTCCAGGTCGTGGATGTGCGGCCCTACTACGGACTGCTCTCGGTGCAGGGACCGTTGTCCGATGCGGCGGTGCGCAGCCTCGAGCTAGTCGATGTCCTTCCGGAGGCCCCGCTGGATGTGGTCCATCGGAACCACCCGGCCCTGGGTGACCTGTATGTCATCCGGCGCTCGAGGGCGGGGCTGCCGGGTTTCGATCTCTTCATTCCGACGGATGCGCTCGCGGCGGTCCTCGACAAGGCTGTTGCGGCAGCCCGCGAGCGCGGGGGCTGCCTTTCGGGGTTCGAGGCCTTGGACAGGGTCCGGTTCGAGTCCGGAATCCCGCGGTTCCCGGTGGACATGGACGAGACCAACCTGCCTCCGGAGGCGGGATTGGAGGCCACGCACATCAGCTACTCGAAGGGCTGCTACACGGGTCAGGAGACGATCGCACGGCTTCGGACCTATGGGCAGGTGGTCAAGCGGCTGTGTGGACTCCGTCTGCCAGCGGACCTTGGGACCCTTCCGCCCAAGGGGACAAAGCTGTTCCGCGACGGCCGTGAGGCAGGGTATCTCACGAGTGCCCGCCCTTCCGGGGACGGTGGAGCGATCTTCGCCCTTGGCTATGTGCGTCGGGAATCCGTCGCCCCCGGGACCCCGCTCGTGGTCCGCCTCGCGGAACGGGAATGGCCGGTGGAGGTCATCGCGTTGCCCTTTGTGCCCCCAACCCCTTAGCCCGTCGGAATTCGCTTCGGCCCCCCGTGGGTCATCGTCACCCTACTGGCCCATGAAGCTCATCTCCTGGAACGTCAACGGCCTCCGCGCGGTCCTCAAGAAGACCCTGCTGGCGTACCTCGAGGAGGAGGGGCCGGACATCCTGTGTCTCCAGGAGACCAAGTGCACGGCGGGTGACGTGGCTCCGGTCTGGCCCCCCTGCTACGAGGCCTTCTGGAACAGTGCTGAAAAGAAGGGGTATTCGGGAACCGCGATCCTGACCCGGCATCGTCCACTGCGGGTGACCCCGGGAATCGGCAACGTCCGCCATGACCAGGAGGGCCGGGTCCTTACGGCGGAGTTCGACGGGTTCTTCCTGGTGAACGTGTACACCCCAAACTCCCAGCGGGAGCTGACCCGTCTGCCGTACCGGATGGAGTGGGACCGCGACTTCAGGGCCTATCTGGCGGGGCTCGAGGCAAGGAAGCCGGTGGTGTTCTGCGGTGACCTGAATGTGGCGCACGCCGAGATCGATCTCGCCAACCCGAAGGCGAATGTCCGCAACCACGGGTTCACTGCGGAGGAGCGTTCGGGCCTGGATGCGCTGATCGCTGATGGGTTCGTCGACACCTTCCGGGAGTTCGAGAAGGGTCCGGGACACTACTCCTGGTGGAGTCCGATGGGGGGGGCGCGCGGTCGGAACGTGGGGTGGCGGCTGGACTACGTCCTGATCAGCGCCCGGATGCTTCCCCGGCTCCGGTCCGCCTTCATCCGTTCTGCGGTCCTCGGATCAGACCACTGTCCGGTTGGCGTCGAGCTGGAGTAAGTGAGGGTCGGATCCGGGGTCCCCCGCCTTGTCTCTTGAATTTCTGGGATCGTGCGCGGAAGTTAAGTCCACGGTTCCCCTCGGGCCCATCCTTGAGGGCGCCCGATCGATCCATGCACACCGTTTCCACCCTTAGCCGCCGCGCCTTCACACTGATCGAGCTGCTCGTCGTCATCGCGATCATTGCGATCCTCGCCGGCATGCTCCTGCCCGCGCTCGGCAAGGCCAAGACCAAGGCCCAGGGCATCAACTGCATGAACAACCACAAGCAGCTGCTGCTGGGGTGGGCGCTCTACAACTCCGACAACAACGACCAGCTGCTCTATGCCTACGCCCCCGAGGTCAACCCGAACACCTCGGACGGCGCATGGGTCCAGGGCGATCTCGACATTGGGAACCTGAGTGCCGATGGGAACTGGAACACGAACTGGCTCGTTCAGAGCCCGCTGTGGCGCTACACGGGCCAGACCCGAGCGATCTGGAAATGCCCGTCGGACATGAGCATGGCCATCGACCGCAGCAAGAACAAGGTCCCGCGGGTTCGGAGCATGTCGATGAGCATCTGGACCGGTGGCAACAAGGGCACGGATGGCGGCTGGGCGAACGAGCCATGGAACGTCTTCACCAAGGCCAGCAGCATGAACGATCCGGGTCCATCGAAGACCTATGTGCTGCTCGACGAGCGCGAGGACAGCATCAATGACGGCTTCTTCGTGGTCTCGATGGAGAACTCGATCTATGCCAAGCGAGTGAACCTCGGTTCGATCCGGATGGTCGATGTCCCGGCCAGCTATCACAACCGGGCGGGCGGGTTCTCCTTTGCAGATGGGCACTCGGAGATCAAGAAGTGGGCGGATCCCCGTACGATGCCCCCGATCAAGAAGGGGTCCTGGGTCCAGTCCGGCACCCAGGGCAACAATCGCGACGTGATGTGGATGCAGGAGCATTCCACCCGGCTGCGCTAGAACTCCCGGGGCAGAGCCTGGCCCTGGGTGCCGGGTGTTCCACTGGATATGGGGGCGGGATTTCCGAACCGTCCTCTTCACAACGGGTTCCGTCCTGACCACACTAAGGGTCCGACATGATGAACCCCCCAAGCCCCCCGAGAGGCATTCAGACCTTCGTCCACTATCTGGAGGAGGGGATGGGGCGCGTCTGGCTCAGGCGGCTGCTGACGGTGGTCCTGGTCGGGATTGCCATCGCGTTGTACCAGAACAACGAAGCCAAGAACTTCCGGGCCCCCGAGGCCATGGACCTGGCCCAGCTGGGCCGGAACCTGGCCGCCGGCCAGGGCTACACCACGGGCTTCATCCGGCCCCTCAGCGTCCATCTCCTTGAAGATCAGGCGGCCCGCAAGGGGGTAGATCCCCGGGCGGTCCTCCTGACCCGTCATCCCGATCTCGAGAACCCCCCCCTCTATCCCGCGATCCTGGCGGTGGTGTTCAAGGCCATGCCCGTGACCTGGTGGGCCCAACTTCCTGCCAACGAATTCTATCGGCGTCCGATCGAGGAGGTGGTCATTTCCGTGATGAACCTGGGCTTTTTCGCCCTCGTGGTGGCGCTCGCGGGGTGGCTTGGGACGCGGTTGTTTGACGCCACGGCCGGCGCCTTGGCGGCCGCGCTCATCGTTGGGACCCACCTCTTCTGGCAGTTCGCCAACTCGGGCCTCCCCACCCTGCTGCTGATGGTTTTCCTCCTGCTCCTCCTGCACCTGCTGCTGGGCTTCGAGCGGGAGGCCGCCTCCGAGGCCCCGCGTCGGGGTCGCCTCCTGCTCCTCGCCGTCGGAGCTGGCGGCACGGTGGGTCTGATGTTCCTCACCCAGTATTCCTTCGGCTGGCTCGTGGTGCCGGTCACTGCCTTCCTCGCGTGGCGCGGTGTCGGCCTCCGTGGCCGCGTGCTCGGACTTGCCGTGGCAGCCTTCCTCATTCTTGTGGCTCCCTGGATCGCCCGGAACCTCTCGGTCTCTGGACAGCCCTTCGGTACCGCGGGGTTCACCGTCCTGGCCGGCACCGACTCGTTCCCTGGTGACCGCCTGCAGCGCTCCCAGCATCCGGTCCTCGATCGGGACCTCATCTGGGAGGTCATTTTCAAGGTGCGGACCGGGGTGAGCGAAATCCTCGGCAACGAACTCATCCGCATGGGCGGGACCTGGGTCAGCCTCGTCTTCCTCGTCGGACTCCTGGTGCCCTTCGGCAACCCCAGCCTGAACCGCCTGAGGGGAGCGCTGGTCGCCATGCTGGTGATGGTCGTTCTGGTCCAGGCCGGGGTCCGCGGCTGGATCACGAAGGAGTTTGGTCCGGTCACCTCGGAGGACCTTCTCGTGGTCCTGGCGCCCGGTGTGATGGTCTGGGGCGCAGGGTTCCTCATCACCCTGATCGACCAGATCGAGTGGGAATATCCATTCCTCCGCACCTGGAGCCTGTGGGGTTTGGTCACGGTCTTTTCCGCACCGTTCCTGATCGGCATCCTCCCCCCCAAGGGCCTTGCGCTGAGCGAACCCTACCGCCCAAGCGTCATTCGCGAGTTCGCCGATTTCACCCCCAAGTCGACCCTCTTCATGAGCGACGTCCCATGGGCTGTGGCGTGGTATGGACCCCGCGAGTGCGTCTGGACCTCGCTTCGGGTGGCGGACACTGCGGACGCCAACGTCCGGAACCGCCGGGAGGACTTCTTCGTCTTCACCGAGGCCCGACGTCCGATCGAGGCCGTCTACCTCTCACCGTACTGGGCCGACAAACCGTTCCTCTCCAGCTACATCGCGGATCTGGATTTCGAGTGGGGCCGCTTCTATCTCGAGGTCCTGCGGGGGTCCAATCTCCCGTCGGGCTTCCCCCTCAAACACGTCCTGGGTGGCCCCTACATGGCTGCCGGACACTTCCTGCTGGCGGCGAAGCCGTGGTGGAAGGATTAGGAAGATCTCAGCATTCGCGCCTGACTCTCCAGCGGCTGACTCGCCGTCCACGCCCCGGTGACGCGTTACCGGGCTTTTACTAGGTATTCATCCGCGACTGTCCCAGCCGAGGCGATGAAGGAGCTGTCCGGTGGAATGGCTGACAGGGCCATCGAGAGGATGGCCCAAGGCGGCGATCCGACGGCTTTGTTCTACTCACTCCCAGACGCCGGTGAGGCTCGGAAGGTGACGCCACTTTTGGTGTCGACGCGGGAGAGTGATGGGTTCAACCCCAATGTGTCCCGAACTTCCAGTGGTCCTGGAGCGTTCCCAGAAGCGTCTCGAGTGGCACGGCCCCCAGGCAGCTGCGGAGTCGGGATGCTGCCTCGGTCCCGCCGATCGGTGCCGACTGCAGCACCCGGTGGATGCGTCCGTGCGCGTTGGCGATGGAGTCCTCCGTGAGAGGACGGGTTCCGGAACGGCAGTGATCCAGCACCCGGAGCAGATCCTCCAAGGGAAGCCCCGCGGCCGCCTCGCAGAAGACCTCCGCCCGAGCCGCGTTGTCGAATCCTGGAGGTCCGAACACCTGCCGGTAGGTCTCGAGAAGATCGTCGGCATCGATGACCACTTCGAATCGCGATGTCTGCTCGGGTGGGTTTGAGGTTGCAGCCGCAGGATCTGAAGGTGTTTTTGAGCGTCCAGTTGACGTATCGAGGAGCTCCGGGATGCCCACCTCGAAGTCGATGCGGATCCGATGGACCGCGGATGCAGGGTCCCCGGAGTTCTGGAGTCGCCACTCCAGCTCGGAGGTGCGGGCGTTCTCGGCGTCCAGCACCACACCCAGGTCCAACGTGACCCGTCCGTGGCCCCGCCCCTGGAGGGCCTCAGTTAGTGCGGACTTCAAGGACTGGATCGCGATTGGCAATGGCGTCACGGCAACCAGCCTGATCCCCGACGGGGGTTCCGACAACGGCAACCTCCGAGCGTACCACTCCGCGCGGGGCTACCGGCCCGGTCGGCTCGCCTTGTCGAACGCATCCGCCAAGGCATTCCAGCTTCCACCCCCACCCCCGCCAGTAGAACCCGAACGGGGTCCGGGTCCCGTCCGACTAGGACCACTGGGCCGGGGTCCCGCCGGTGAGGTCCGGTTCCGCGGCTCGGTCGTGAGAGTTGGGTTCGCCTTCATCGACAGTGCGATCCGCTTCCGCTCCAGGTCGACCTCCAGCACGGTGACATGGACCCTCTGGGCCACCTTCACCACGTCGGCCGGGTTGCTCACGAACCGGTCAGCCAGCTGGCTGATGTGGACGAGGCCATCCTGGTGTACGCCGATGTCGACGAAGGCCCCGAACGCGGTGACATTTGTCACGATACCCGGGAGCTTCATGCCCGGCTTGAGGTCCTCGGGCTTCTGGACGCCTTCTTGGAAGGAGAAGGCCTCGAACTGCTGGCGGGGATCCCGCCCGGGTTTCGCGAGCTCGTCCAGGATGTCCTTGAGCGTTGGCAGTCCGACCTCCGGGGTGATGTAGCGGTCGGGCTGGATCCGGGTCCGGAGCGCCCCGTCCTTCAGCAGGTCTGCGAGGCCGCAGCTGAGATCCTTCGCCATGGAGTCTACCAGCGCGTAGCGCTCCGGGTGGACCGCGCTGCGGTCGAGCGGATTCTCCCCGTCGCGGATCCGGAGGAAGCCCGCGCACTGTTCGAAGGCCTTTGGGCCGAGCCGAGGGACCTTGAGCAGGTCTTTCCGGGAGCGGAACGGCCCGTTCTGGTCGCGGTAGGTCACGATCTGTGCGGCGAGCGATGCACCGAGTCCCGAGACGTACCCGAGAAGCTGGCGGCTCGCGGTGTTCAGCTCGACCCCGACGCGGTTCACACAGGAGATGACGACGTCGTCGAGCCCCTTCCGGAGCGCGGTCTCGTCGACGTCATGCTGATACTGACCAACGCCGATCGATTTCGGGTCGAGCTTCACCAGTTCGGCGAGCGGATCCATGAGGCGGCGTCCGATGCTGACCGCACCGCGGACGGTGAGGTCCTGGTCGGGGAACTCCTCGCGGGCGACCTCGCTGGCAGAGTAGATCGAGGCACCGCTTTCGTTGACCATCACGATGGGGATCCGGGGGGTCATGGGCAGGGCGCGGACGACCTGTTCGGTCTCGCGTCCGGCGGTGCCGTTACCGATGGCGATGGCTTCGATCGAGTGCTGACGCACTAGGTGCAGGAGTTCCTCGGCCGCTTCGCGGATCGCACCCGGACTTCCGCCGGCGAGCTGCAAGACGGTGTGGTGGAGGAGTTTGCCTTGGCGGTCGAGGACGACGGTCTTGCAGCCGGTCCGGAACCCGGGGTCGATCGCCAAAACCGCCTTTGGGCCCAGCGGCGCCGCGAGGAGGAGTTCGCGTAGGTTCTCACAGAAGACCCGGATCGCCTCGGTGTCGGCGCGCTTCTTGGTCTCTAGGCGTAGTTCAGCCTCGATGGAGAAGCCCAGGAGGCGCTTGTAGGCGTCGACCACCGCGAGCCGGACCTGTTCCCCTGCGGGCGTTCCCCGGGCGGTGATGAAGAGGGGTTCCAGCAGATTGAGCGCCTCCTCCTCGGGAGGGGTGATCCGGAGATACAGGAATCCCTCCTCCTCGCCGCGTCGCATGGCCAGCAGGCGGTGGCTGGGGACCTTGGCGACGGGTTCGGACCAGTCGAAGTAGTCCTTGTACTTCGCTCCCTCGGCCTGCTTGTCGGTGACCACGCGGGAACGCACGACCCCGGCAGACCAGTACAGATCCCGCATCTTCGACCGGGCCACGGCGTCGTCGCTGATCCGCTCGGCCAGGATGTCACGGGCACCGGCGAGGGCGGCGGCGACATCGGCGATCTGGTGCGTGGGGTTGATGAACGGGACCGCGGCCTGGAGTGGATCGAGGTTGGACTGCTGGTTGAGGATCTGGTTGGCGAGCGGCTCGAGTCCCGCTTCCCGGGCGATCATGGCGCGGGTCCGTCGCTTGGGACGGTAGGGAGCGAAGAGATCCTCAAGCACCGTCAGGGTGTCAGCCTCCTGGATCGCCACCTGCAGTTCCGGGCTGAGCAGCTGGCGCTCGGACAGCGACTTCAGGATGGTCTCCCGACGCTGTTCCAGCTCCACAAGCTGCTGCATGCGGTCGCGCACCGCGGTGATCGCCACCTCGTCCAGGCCGCCGGTCGCCTCCTTCCGATACCGGGCCACAAAGGGCACGGTCGCCCCCTCGGCGAGCAGCCGGGCGGTGGCGGCGATCTTCGTGACGGGGGCATTGAGCTCGGTGGCGATCCTGTTCAGGAAGCGTTCGTTCATTCGGAGGGGGCGCTCTTTATCCGGTCCGCCACCCGGGCTTCAAGCTTGTCGGCTCCGGACTGTTTCCGGAGTCTGCACCCACAGTTCCATGTCCACCCTCAATATCGCGATCATCGGCGCCGGCGGCATCACCCTGCAGAACCATCTCCCGGGCCTCGCCCTGTGCCCCGACGTACGGGTCCACGCCCTGTGCGACGCCAACCCGGCGACGCTCGAGGCCGCCCGCACGCAGACCGGCGCCCCGGTGGCTGAGACCTCCTGGGAGAAGGTGGTCACCCGTGACGATGTCCACGCGGTGATCATTGCGACCCCGAACTTCCTGCATCCCGACATCGCCATCACGGCGGCGCGCCACGGCAAGCATGTGCTGTGTGAGAAGCCCCTCGCGTTGAATGCCACGGATGCCCAGCGGATGGCGGACGAGGCGGATCGGGCGGGGGTGCGGCACATGACCGCCTTCACCTACCGGTTCGTGCCGGCGATGCGGTATCTGAGGCACCTGATCGACCAGGGGGACCTGGGAACGCCGTATCACTACCGATGTCTGCGGCTCCAAGACTGGGGCACCCGCAACCTCGGGTGGCGGCAGGTCCGGAAACTCGCCGGTACGGGGGAGATCGGGGACATGCTCAGCCACCGGATCAACTTCGCCCACCATTTGGTGGGGTCGATGACGCGTCTGGTGGCCAATCTAAGGAACCTGACCCCGGTTCGGGATGGGGCGCCGAACGACACCGACGACTGGGTGGCGATCCTGGCGGAGTTCTCGACCGGGGCGACCGGCGTGCTGGAGAGCTCAAAGCTGGCGAGCGGTCACAACGAATCGTGGCGCAGCCTCGACTATGTGGAACTCAACGGCAGTGCGGGTACGTTCCAGTTCACGACCGGCAAGTGGAACGAGCTGCAGTCGGGGAAGCTGGGCGGACCGGGGCTGAAGCCCTTGATGGTCCCGAAGGACTTCTGGGTCTGGCCGGGGAGTCCGCGCGATCCGGGCGTGGGGGATCCGCTGGTTTCGTTCCGCTACGACCAGGCGGTCGAGTTCATCAACGCGATCCGGGAACAGCGTCCCTGTGCAATCACCTTCCACGATGGCGCCGCCACCCAGCGGGTGATGGATGCGGCGGTCCGCTCCGCCGAATCGGGCCAGTGGGTGGAGGTCTGAGCGGATTCGTTGTCGGTGGCGCCCCTATTGCGGGGGCATGCGGGGGATGGGCTTGGCGGCGGGGTGCTCGTCCTTGCGGCCATGGGCCATGACGGCGGTCCATTCCGCGAGGCGACGGCCCAGGATCCGGCAGGACTCCAGGGTCTCCGGTTCGCGCGGCTCCTTCGCGGCCACGGCGCCATAGTGGAGAGTCATCTTCTTCCCGGCGTAGTCGGTGACGCCGAAGGTCAGGAATCCGAAGTTCATCAGCACGGTGAGGATCGATTGGCAGGCCAGCTCCATCCCTCCGCCCCAGCCCCCGGCGCTGCTGAACGCGCAGGCGATCTTGCCGTCCACCTGCATCCATGCCGGCCCCATCGTCTCGTCCCAGAACCGCTTCATCTTCCAGGACAGGATCCCCATGTTGGTCGGGCTCCCCACCGCGAGCCCGTCGCACCAGCGCACGTCGTCGGCCGTGGCCTCCTCGACCGACCGCAGCCGCACCTCGGTGTCGGCGATGGTCTGGGCGCCTTCGGCGACGAGTTCGGCCATGCGGCGGACGTTTCCGGTCTGGGAATCGAAGAGGACAAGGACTCGGTTCATGTACGCGTGGGAATACCGTTTCCGGTCCCCGGAGGCGAGCTGGTGCTGTTGCGGGATTCCGATCGGCCCAAGAATTTTCGATTCAACCCGACGCGCCAGTCGTCCACGATCTCCACCATGTCACGTCTCCCCCTCCTTGCCTCCCTCCTCGCGCTCCCGTTCGGTCTCATGGCCCAGCAATGGGCCACTTATGAGCCCGCAGGGAAGGCCAATGGCAAGACCGTGGTCCTCCTGAGCGGCGACGAGGAGTACCGGTCCGAGGAGGGCCTGCCCCAGCTGGCCAAGATCCTGAGCCAGCGCCACGGGTTTCGCTGCACGGTGCTGTTCACCCAGGATGCCGACGGGACGATCAATCCGAACAACCAGACGAACATCCCCGGGATGCACCTGATCGGTTCGGCGGATTTGGTCGTGAACCAGTTCCGGTTCCGCGAGCTGCCGGATGCCGACATGAAGCACCTGGTCGACCACATGGACGCCGGGAAGCCGATGATCGTTGTCCGCACCGCCACCCACGCCTTCAACTACACCCGCAACAAGCAGGGTCCCTACGCGAAGTTTGACTGGCAGGCTCCGGGTGGTGGGTTCGGTGGCATGACCGTGGGGGAAACCTGGACGTTCCACCACGGCAACCACGGCAGCGAATCGGCCCGCGGGCTCGTCGACGGCATCCATCGCGCCAACCCGATCCTGAAATCAGTCTCCGACGTCTGGGGTCCGACCGATGTCTACGGTGTGAACGCGGATTTCCCGAAGTCGGCGCAGGTCCTGTTGTGGGGGCAGACCCTCAAGGGCATGAACCCGACCGATGCCCCCAACCTGTCGAAGCCGATCATGCCGCTGGCCTGGCTGTACGAGTACAAGGCCCCGACCGGCAAGTCCGCCCGGGTCTTCTGCTCGACCATCGGCGCGGCAATCGACCTCAAGAGCGAGGATCTGCGACGGATGTTCGTGAACGCCACCTATGATCTCACGGGGCTCAAGGTGCCTGAGAAGGCGGATGTCGCGATCGTGGGCGACTACAACCCGTCGATGTTCGGATTCGGCACCTTCAAGAAGGGCGTCAAGGTCGCCGACCATCTCCGCTGAACGGGATTGGGTCCCGGCTTTTGGTGCCGGTCGGCCAGGCCTACTGCTTCCGTGATCAGCGCGGTCGAACGATCATCTCCTCCACGACCACGTGGTGAGGGAGGCGGATGCAGAACAGGACGCAGTCGGCGATGTCCTCAGGCTTCATCATGCGGGATCGTGCGGCGGCATCGGGGACCACGGGGCGTTTGTCGAGGAGCGGGGTGTCGATGTCGCCCGGGAAGATCCCGATGGCCCGGACGCCGCGGCTGCGTTCCTCGGCGTTGATGGCCTGGGTGAGACCGGCGAGCCCGAACTTGCTCATGACGTAGCCGGGTCCGGCCTTGGGTGAGGCTTGTTTCCCGGCATCGGAGATGACGTTGACAATGGTGCCGAGGCCGCGCGACCGCATCCCGGGCAGGAAGGCCTGCACGCAGTGGTAGGCACCGTGGAGGTTCGTGTTGAGCATCAGCTCGTAGTCAGGCTGCGACAGTACCTCAAGCGCCCGCTCGGGAACATTGGTCCCGGCGGCGTTGACCAGCACCGTGACGTCGCCATGGGTCGACGCAGTGGCCTGGGCCATACGATGGACCGCCTGGGCGTCCGCGATGTCGGTTGGACACACAAGTGCCCGACCTGAGGCGGTCCCTGCGAGGGCGGCGGTCTCGCGGAGCGCATCCTCACGGCGTCCCACGAGGGTGACATTCCAACCCTCCGCAAGGAGCTTGAGGGCGACGGAACGGCCCACGCCACTGCCGGCACCGGTCACGACTGCTGTCTTGATCATGGCGAAGCCTGTCTCGGACGGGGCCCGGAGGGCAAAGGGCAAAGGGCAAAGACCACCGAATCAGTCCTGGGCCTTGTCGATCGCCGCCAGGAACTCCCGTCCGGTGGAGAGTGTCCCGGCAAGCCGGAGCCACTCCTCGAGGCGCGTCGTGTCGTTGACGGCGTCGAGGTGCTGGTTCCAGGCGGGATCCCAGTCCGGAAACCGCGTCGCGACCAGAGACTTGATGGCCTGGGTCCAGCCTGCCTGGAGTCCCCTGGAGAGCCCCTTCTCCATAGCGAATTGTTCGAAGGTGGTGATGAAGGTCATGGATTTGTGTTGTCGATAGTTGTTGAGCTGACGGTGGAACTCAATGTCGAGGTCCCGTTTGAGCGGCACCATCCGCTCGAGCATCCGGAACAGCTTCGGGGTGTCGCCCTCGGGAAAACCCTGTTCGAGGAGCCGGTCCAGCCAGAGGAGTTTCATTCGGAACCGTTCCGGGGAATTCCGGGAGGTCCGTTGGGCGATGCGCTGGGCGAGGATGACCTTGGCGATGGGGTTCTGGCTGTGGAACAGCTCCTCGTCCGAGAAGTCGAGGAGCTTGCAGGACACGAACTCGAACCGGTTCCGGCACCCCCATAGCTCGTGCTCGTAGAATGTCGGACGCCAGTTGGGATCGTCATCGGCGAGGATGGCGAGGCTGACGGCCGGTCTGCCGCGGAGTTCGAAGAGCCGGGTGTGGTACCGGAACATCCGCAGGGCCATCTCCGGGGTTTGCTGGGACTGGGCTTCCAAGTGGAGCAGGGCGTCTTCAGCGTCTGCATCGATACGGGTGACCGAGATGAGCCGATCGGGATGTTGCCGTCCGTGCTCGGCATCGGGCGTGACCTTCCGTAGCTCGGTGTCGAGGTACACCGGCGGTCTGGACCAATCGATACCACGATAGATCTCGGGCTTGAGGAGGTGGAAGATCTGCGGGAGAAAGACCTCCGTGGCCTCCTTCCAGGCGCCGTCGAAATCGGATGTGGTCTCTGACATCCGCCCATCGGATCAGATCCTGCAGCCCTTCGAATATCGCCAGATTTAGGGATTGCGATCACTCAACTCTCCACGCTCAACACTCAACTTTTGTGCGGGCGGACTCATAGGGAGGCGCGGCGACGCTGAGGAAGATCGGAGAGGGGAGAGGGATTTGGCGATTGGGGAAGCCGAAGGCCTCCATGGGTGGGTGATGCGATTCCCTACATAAATGGGCGCGGAGAACCCACGGGTGTGGTCCGCAGGGGGTGCCCATCACCGAGGGCGCCTTGCACCCGTGGCCGGTCGTGGATTCGACCGGCTTTGGTGTTGGGGGCCCGTGGGGTTCCTTCTTAGGGTGGGTCCGATGATTCGACGTCTTCTCGGTAGACTGCTCCTCAGCGTGATGGCTTTGGGATGGATGGTTTCCGTGGCCGCCCAGGTTCCGATCCCGCCTCCGGCCAATCCGTGGGCCGCAGCCCAGTTGAACGTGCTCGACAAGGACACCAACGGGTTTTTTGTGAACGCCAATCCGGTCTACGTCCGTTCCCTGCAGACCGCATTTCCGGAGATCCGCGCGGCCGCGGATCTCGTGGGGAAGAACGTCTTCGATTTCTATCCGAAGGACCTGGCGATGCAGTTCCGGGTCGATGATGCACTCGTGATCGCCGGCGGGGTGCCGCTCGAACAGGTTGAGGACAACCAGCCGATCGGTGGCGTCCGAACCCGGGTCCATGTGACCAAGATTCCCCTCCGAAACGATGAGGGTTGGATCATGGGGTTGAGGGTGATCTGGTACACGCAGCCGATCCTTTCGGCCCACATTGATTCCGAGGGCCTCGGGGTCTCGTTCCCTGCCGGCTTGGATCCGTTCCACCTCGAATCCACCCCGGATCTGGGGAAGGGGCCCTGGGTCGAGGTGGCGGTGACGAACGCGGCGGTGGACGGTCGGGTGACGGCCCGTGTTCCTGTGTCGCAGCCCCGCCAGTTCTACCGACTGGAGACGCGTCAGACTGTCACGATCGGTGCCCTGCTGTCGTTGACCGGCGAGTGGTCGACCCTGGGGCGGAACTGTCAGACCGTGATCGCGATGGCGTTGGAATCGGTGAACCTTGCGCAACGCTCCAGTGGTTCCTCCTTGGTCTTCGAGGCTGATGTCCGCGACACCCGGCTGGTTCCCACCAATGCCCTCGAGGAGCTGAAGGATCTGGCAGCCCGGGGTGTGCGGATTGTGATCGGTCCTCAGTCGAGTTCCGAGGCAGCTGCGATCCGCGAGTTCGCCAATCAGAACGGCATCCTTCTTGTCAGTCCCAGCAGCACGGCCGGTTCCCTCGCGATCGCGGAGGACAACCTCTTCCGGTTCTGTCCGGACGACTCCCAGGAGATCACGGCAATGGTCGCGCTGATGAAGGAAGACGGGGTTGGCGCGGTCGTGGCGGCATGGCGGGACGACGTGGGCAACCAAGGGCTGCACGACGCCATGGCTCGTCTGTTGCCGTCGGCGGTCCAGCCGCCCGGGATCCGGTATGCCGCGGACACGAAGGAGTTCACCGCGGTGGTGGCGGACCTCTCCGCCCAGGTGGCTGCAGCGAAGGCGGCCAACTCCGATGACACCGTGGTCTACCTCGCTGCCTTCGACGAGGCCGCGGACCTGTTGGGTGCCGCCGCTCACGACCCGGTGCTTTCATCGGTCCGATGGTATGGCAGCGATGGGGTGGCCCTGAGCGAGGCCTTGCGGTCCAACTCCAAGGCCGTGGCCTTTGGCCAGGAGCACGGTTTCCCATGTCCAATCTACGGCCTCGACGACCGGTATCGATCCGTCTGGCAGTCGGTGGCCAACCGGCTGAAGTCGGTCTGGGGCTCCGAAGCGGACGCCTTCACCTTGGCGGCCTACGACGCGGTCCAGATCGCGGTCGGGGCCTATCAGCAAGTGGGGGCACGTCCCGGGTTCACGGAACTCAAGGCGGCGTTCCTGGCCGAGACCAAGACCTATGCCGGAGGCACGGGGCCTGTGGTCCTGAATGCGGCGGGTGATCGGGCGAGTGGGGCATTCGATTTTTGGTCCCTGCGGCGGGTGGACGGGCAGGGTGTCTGGTGGCGGTCGGCGGCCTACCAGCCGGGAGAGGGTGGGGCCGGGACGATCGTACGTTTCCCGTAGGAGCCTGGATCCAAGAAGGGTGGGTGATGCAGTGCCCTGCATCACTGGGCGCAGAGCGCCCAAGGGGGGGGCGGGAGTGGCATCCCAGGCCAGATCCGGGGGTGTTCGGGCTTGGTGACTGGTGGGTTCGCTGCGGTCCATCACCGCCGATAGTTTGGGTTGCCTCCTGCATCGACCTCAGTCTGGTCCGGGAGACGAGGTGTTGGGTGGAGTTTGGGTCTGGGGAGCGTGGGTGCCGTACACCTAATGCCGCAGAGCACTGCAGCATCCACCGACTTGAGCTGGGGATGCCTCGGGCTTCGACTCGTCGTCTCCGGTCCCAGGGCTCCGTTCTTTACCGGAACGGCGTTTCCTTCCACGCTTTTCCTATGCCCCGGTTGTCCCTGTCGCCCGCGTCGGCGCGTTCCCGCTCCGCATTCACCCTGATCGAGCTGCTCGTCGTAATCGCCATCATCGCGATCCTTGCCGGCATGCTCCTTCCCGGTCTTGCCCGGGCAAAGGCTAAGGCCAACCAGGTCAAATGCGTCAGCAACCTCAAGCAGGTCATTCTGGCCTTCCAGATGTATGCCGACGACCACGCCGACACCTATCCGCTCTGCCGGGACTGGGCCTCGGCCGGGGGCAAGGACGGCACCTATGACGTCTTCACCGCGATGACCAACAAGCCCCTGTACCGGTATCAGGGCACCCCGGAGATCTTCCGGTGTCCCGCCGACAAGGGGGACCTCTTCTACGAGCAGAACTTCGGGAAGAAATGCACCAATGCGTATGTCCAGTACGGCACCAGCTACCTGATGGAATGGGCTGCGGACTTCGTGAGGGTGAAACGGGTCACGGGCAACATTGCCGCCCCGCGGACCGCCTATGATGGGCAGTCCATGAAGTCCTCCGAGATCGCCCTGAGCGCGGCCAACAAGATCGTGATCGCCGACTGGCCCTGGCATCCGAACCGCGGGTTCTCGGACAAGAAGAGCCAATGGCACAATGTCAAGGGGCGCAGCCTCTCGATCATCGCCTATGGCGATGGCCATGCGCAGGCGTTCCAGTTTCCGACGCTGTCGATCAACGACAAGTTCTGGTCGGAGAAGCCGAACCCCTCGTTCACCTGGTGGTGAAGGGAGAACTTCGGCTTGCCATGGCCGACGCCTTCCTCAGGCTCCGCCGCCGTTGGTATGAATTACAAGATCGCCAAGCGCGCCGCCGCACTCTCGCCCTCGCTCACCCTCGCCATCGACTCGAAGGCGAAACAGATGAAGGCCGAGGGCCATGATGTTGTGGGATTTGGGGCCGGAGAGCCCGATTTCGACACCCCCCAGCACATCAAGGATGCCGCGGCCAAGGCCCTCGCCGATGGGTTCACGAAGTACACCCCGAGCTCCGGCATCCCCGAGCTGCGTGAGGCCATTGCCCAGAAGTTCCAGCGCGACAACGGTCTGACCTATAAGGCATCCCAGATCATCGTCAGCAATGGCGGCAAGCACTCCTGCTACAATGTCATCCTGGCCACCTGCGAGGAGGGTGACGAGGTCATCATCCCATCACCCTACTGGCTGAGCTATCCGGAGATGGTGACCTTGGCGGGTGCCACCCCGGTCATCCTCAAGACGACCGACCAGACCGAGTTCAAGGTGACCCCGGAGCAGCTCCGGGCGGCCATCACCCCGCGGACCCGGCTGTTCATCCTCAATTCACCGAGCAACCCGACCGGCAGCGTCTACACGCCCGATGAACTGCGGGTCCTCGCCGACATCTGCGTCGAGCGTGGAGTGCTCATCATGAGCGACGAGATCTATGAGCACCTGCTGTATGATGGAGCGGTCCATCGTTCGGTGGCGTCGTTCAGCCCGAAGCACCAGGAGCACACCATCATCGTCCATGGCTTCGCAAAGGCATGGTCTATGACTGGGTGGCGGCTCGGGTTCCTGGCGGCGCCGGAGCCGATCGCCAAGGCGATCGACGCAGTTCAGTCCCACAGTACCAGCAATCCGTGCTCGTTTGCCCAGAAGGGTGGCGTCGCGGCCCTGACCGGTCCCCAGGACCATCTGCCGAAGTGGCTGGCGGAGTATTCGAAGCGCCGGACGGTCGCATGGCAGCGTCTCAACGCCATGCCCGGGGTCACCTGCGTCAACTCCAAGGGGGCCTTCTACCTGTTCCCGAACATCAGCCGAACGGGCCTGAGCTCTCGGGATTTCTGCTCCCGACTCCTTGAGCAGGAGAAGGTGGCGGCCGTGCCGGGAATCGCCTTCGGCGCCGACGACTTCATCCGTCTCAGCTATGCAACCAGCCTCGCGAACATCGAGAAGGGGTTGGAGCGGATGGATCGGTTCGTGCGAGGCCTCTGAGCCGGGCGCTCACGGCGCCGGCTTGTATTGGGCTTCGGCCCGGGGCAAGAGCTCCTTTAGCCGGGCGATCCGGTCGGCATCGGTCGGATGGGTGCGGAGAAACCAGGCGGTCGAGGCGCCGTCGCGCGTCCCGTTGTACGCTGCGAACCGCTCCCAGAACCCGACTGCGGCCTTGGGGTCGTATCCAGCCCGGGCCATGTAGACGAGGCCGATCTCGTCGGCCTCGGATTCCTGGGCCCGGCTGTGGGGAAGGGCGACACCCAGCTGGGCCCCGACGCCATAGGCCTGGGTTGCGAGGGGTAGATACCGGGCATATTGGGTCTGCCCCATGTAGGCGCTGCCGAGCTGGCCGACGGCGTTGATGCCGGCGGCGGTGGTCATGCGTTCCCCTCCGTGTCGGGCGACGGCGTGGGCCACCTCGTGGCCGATGACGGCGGCGAGCCCGGCGTCGTCCTTGCAGATCGGGAGGATTCCGCTGTAGACCCCGACCTTGCCACCCGGCAGGCAGAACGCGTTGGCCTCGGGGCTCTCGAACAGCACGAACTCCCATTGCGCGTTGGGCAGTGCCGCAACGGCGGCGATGCGCTTTCCCACCCGCTCGACCTGCGCCTTGGCGGCGGCGTTCTTCGAGATGGGGACATCCTTCTTCATGGACTCGAACGCCGTCAGCCCGAGCTGCTGTTCCTCCTGGGGGGAGAACAGATTGAGCTGCTGTCGCCCAGTCTCGGGCACGGTGATGCAGCCCGTCAGGGCAAGCAGGACGGCCATGGTTGCCGGGAGCCGGAGACAGCGATGTGGGATGAAGGATCGGATCGACATGCAGGAAGGGTGGGATGACGGGAGCCGGTCGACAAGAGGGGCGAAGGGGAAGACTCCCTCGGCACGGATAGGTTGAGCCTCCGGGACGGTGGACGCATTCTTTCCACCGTTTTCGTCCCGTGATCGATCCCTCCCACGACGCCGAGTCCGACCCATGGCCAGAGGTGGTGGGCTGTTTTGATCATGGCCCGCTGGATCCGGAAATCTTGGATGCCCTGTGGTCCCAAGGCTGGCGGCACTTCGGTCGATCGTTCTTCCAGTATTCCCGGACCGAGATGCAGGGGCAGCCGGTCCATGTCATTCCCCTCCGCGTCGACCTTTCCCGATGGACCCCGTCGAGAAGCCAGTCCCGCATCCTCCGTCTCAACCGGGACCTGTCGGTGGTTGTTCGGCGTCCGCATTTGACGGGCGAGCACCACGACCTATTCGCCCGCCACACCGCAAGGTTCCAGGAGAACGTCCCGGACTCCCTCGAGACGTTCCTCGGACCTGACCCCGGACGATGGAGGGATCCGGAGGCCTATCCCTGCGAGTGCGTCCAGATCGAGGCAAGGGTCGGCCGGCGTCTGGTGGCGGTCAGCTTCCTCGACCTGGGGCGGGAGGCGGCCTCGTCGGTCTATGCATTGTTTGATCCGGAGGAGTCCCGGCGCAGTCCAGGATGGCTGACCTTCCTGGCTGAGATCGAACACGCCAAGGCGTCGGGACGCCGGTTCCTGTATCCAGGATACGCGTACCTCGAGCCCTCAGCCTACGACTACAAGAAGAGGCTGGGGGCCCTTGAGGCCTTCGACTGGTCGTTTTGGCACCGCTGGGAGCCGGAGTGAGCGGTCCGGGCAGTGCTGGCGAAATCCTGTCGGACGGCACTTCGAACTTGGCCACGCATTTGCTATCTTCCTATGGCTACCATGATCACTGGATCCAATGTACTGGGCCGTCGTGCCCGTTTCTGGAAATTGCTAGGGGCAGGGTTACTCCTGCTGCTGCTGGGCGGGGTGGGACTGCCTGCCGGGGCGCAGACGCCCCCCAGCCAGGGTCTGCTGCGTGAAGTCTACGAGGGCATTGGTGGCGTGTCGGTTTCAGACCTCACCAGCGCCGCGAGCTTCCCGAACTCACCGACATCCAAGGGCTATGTCACCGCGGCATTCGAGGCGCCGACGGATGTGCTCGAGAACTATGGGCAGCGCCTCCGCGGCTACGTCATTCCGCCCGTCACGGGCAACTATACCTTCTGGATCGCATCGGATGACGGCAGCGAGCTGTGGCTGAGTACGGATGACACGGCGACTCGTCGGACACGTATCGCATCGGTGTCGTCCTGGACCGGACCTCGGGAGTGGGCCAAAGAGGCGGGCCAGCAGTCCTCACCGGTCCGGCTCGAGGCGGGGCGGAGCTACTACGTCGAGGCGCTCATGAAGGAGGGGGGCGGCGGGGACAATCTGGCGGTCCGATGGCTGCGTCCGGATGGCGTGGATGAGGGGCCAATTCCTGGGAAATACCTGCTGCCCTGGGGGGTGGTCTTCAAGGCTCCGAGCATCGTCCGACAGCCCCAGTCCACCAGCACCGTGGAGGGTCGTCTGGCCCGGTTCGATGTCGTTCTCGATCCGTTGGGCCCGTCCCAATACCAGTGGCTCAGAAATGGCGTGGCCATCCCGGGGGCCACCAATGCCGTCCTCGACTACGGCCCCGCCCGGATGGCGGATGACCAGACGCGGTATGCGGTCCAGCTGACCAATCCCCAGGGGTCTGTGACCTCCTCCGAGGCGGTGCTGACCGTCACCCCGGACGCCGTACCGCCACAGCTGGTCGGGGTCGAGAACAGGTCGGGTCGGGTCGTGCGAGTGCGGTTCAGTGAAGCGGTCGACCCGTCGACCGCCCAGATCCTCCAGAACTATGCCCTCTCGGAGGGAGTGGTCGTCGAGAGCGCTTCCATCTCGGCCGACGGAACCGTGGTCGACCTTGGGGTGTCGGCTCTCGTGTTCGGCCGCGCCTATACCTTGTCGGTCTCCGGCATCGGCGACCGTGCGGCGACACCCAATTTGTTGGTGTCGTCCAGTCTCACATTCACGGTGCTCGAATACACACCAAACTCGATCGGGGGTGGACCTGCCGGGACGGTGACGCGTCTCGGTGACGGGCAGTTTGACTTGAGCGGCGTAGGGACCGACCTGGGTGGAACCCAGGACCAGTTCGTGATGGGGACCGAGAGCCGGACCGGCGATTTCGATCTTCAGGTCCGCGTCGCGGATGTCTCGATCACGGATCCGTTTGTCCATGCGGGTTTGATCGCCAGGGACAGCTTGGAACCCAACGCCCGGTTCGGCGCGGTGTTTGCCTCGTCGGCCCAGCTGGGCTGTTTCTTCGAGTCTCGGTCCACTGTGGGCTCGGCCTCGGCCCAGGCCTCCATCACGGGAGGATTCCCCGTGGCGTATCCACAGACTTGGCTCCGGCTCCGTAGGGTTGGCAATGCCTTCACCGGCTTCGCCAGCGTGGACGGACGGGTTTGGACCCAGCTCGGAACTGCGACGATCGCCGGCATGCCGGCCACGGTTTTCTTCGGTCCTGCCGTGTCGAGTCAGGACGCATCCCAGGCTGCGACGGCGCGGTTCCGGGACCTCGGCCCGGTGACAAGCCCCCAGGTGGGTTCGTGGGTAAACGACCGTGAGCCCCTCGGTCCCTTCGTGCGCTCCACCGGACTCGTGGTGTCCGAGCTGATGTACCACCCTGCGGAGCGCGAGGGGCAGGGGGACATCGAGTTCGTCGAGCTCTACAATGCCGGATCGATCGCTGAGGATCTCTCCGGGGCGAGCCTCGAGGGAGAAATTCAGTATGTGTTCCCGGCCGGCACCCGGCTTGAGGCGGGCGAGTTCCTCGTCGTGGCGGCGAGTCCGGCGGACGTGCAACGTCTCAACCCGTGGGCCCGCGTGCTGGGGCCCTACGTCGGCCGGTTCTCCAATGGTGGGGGTTCACTCGCGCTCAGGGCGTTCCAGGGGGATATCCTGTTCCGGGTCGACTACCGGGCCGAGACGCCGTGGCCGGTTTCGGCGGACGGGGCGGGTCATTCGCTGGTGCTGGGACGCCCTAGCTATGGACCCTCCGATGCAAGGGCCTGGATGCCGAGTCGACAGGTGGGTGGGACGCCCGGCGCTCCGGAAATCCCCGGAGCGCAGCCGTTTTCGGGACTCCTCATCAATGAATTTCTCGCCCACACCGATGATCCCCAGGTGGATTTCGTGGAGCTCTTCAACCGCTCTGCGGTGGAGCTCGATCTCGCCGGATGTGTCCTCACTGACTCAATCGCCACGAACCGTTTCCGGTTCCCTGCCGGTTCCCGAATCCCGGCCTGGGGGCACGTGCTGCTCGACCAGGACCAGCTTGGGTTCCGGCTCAGCGCGGCAGGGGAGACCCTTTATCTGGTGAATCCAGATGCGACCCGGGTGATCGATGCCGTGCGGTTCGGACCCCAGGAGAACGGGGTCAGCTCGGGTCGTCAGCCCGACGGGTCCACCACGATCCGCCGGCTCGCCCAGCCCACACCCGGTGCCGCGAACGCGTCGTGGCGTGCCGAGTCCATCGTCATCAGTGAGCTCATGTACAACCCGATCAGCGGAGCCGATGAGGAGGAGTATCTGGAGCTCTTTAACCGGACGGCCTCGGCCATCGACCTCGGGGGCTGGGAATTCACCGCGGGCATCGGTTACCGGTTCCCGCCAGGGGTCATGCTTCCCGGCGGTGGCCATCTAGTCGTGGCCAAGGACCCGGCCCGGCTCCGGGCAAACCATCCGCACCTTACCGCCGCCAATGCGGTCGGGGGCTACTCCGGCACGCTGTCGAACTCCGGTGAGCGCGTCGCGCTGGCGCGGCCGGACGAGATTGTGTCGACCAACGATCTCGGCACCGTGACGAGCCAGCGGATCCTCATCGACGTCGCGGAGGTCACCTATCTCGATGGCGGACAGTGGGGACGCTGGGCGGATGGCGGGGGTTCGAGTCTCGAGCTCATCGACACCAACGCCGATCCGTCCAGGGGTCCGAACTGGGCGGACTCGGACGAGACGGCCAAGGGCCGATGGACGACGGTCTCGTTCACTGGTCGCCTCGACAACGGCAATAGCGGGTTTCCGCCAAATCAGCTGCAGGTGACCCTCCAGGGTGAGGGTGAGGCACTGGTCGATTCGGTTGAGGTCATCCGCTCGGGAACCACGGTCAACCTGGTGTCGAACCCCGGCTTCGAGGCCGGCGGCGGGTCCGCCGCGACCGGGTGGACCTTCCAGGGCAACCATGCCCAGTCGACCATCGATAATAGTGGTGCCGACGAGGGGTCCCGCTGTCTGCACATCCGGGCTCCGGCCCGAGGCGACACCGGGTTCAACCGGATCCGGACTCCCCTTGCGGCGGGCCTTGCGGATGGGTCGACTGCGACGATGCGGGCTCGGGTCCGATGGGTGACGGGATGGCCCGAGGTATTGTTCCGGCTGCGGGGCAACTGGCTCGAGTTGCCGGCCTCACTAACGGTGCCGGTCAACCTCGGAACACCCGGACTTCCGAACAGCCGGGCCGTCCCCAATGCGGGACCGTCGATCGTGGATGTCACCCACACGCCGGTCCTGCCGGCGAACCAACAGGCTGTCGTGGTCTCCGCCCGGGTTTCGGATCCCGACGGCGTGGCGTCGGTGCGGGCGATTGGGCGGGTCGATGGCGCTGGGACCGCCGTGAACGTGACGCTCCGGGACGATGGCGCTGGTGGGGATGTAGCGGCCGGGGATGGCGTGTACAGCGGAACAATCCCCGGTCGGCCGGCCGGCACCCTCGTTGCCTTCCGCATCGAGGCCATCGATGCCGCGGGCCTTGCCGTCACCTCCCGGTTCCCCGCGGAGTCGCCCGCCCGGGAGTGCCTGGTCCGCTGGGGTGACCCCATCCCGTTCGGCACCCTCGGCCACTACCATATGTGGAACACGGCCGCGGTGGAGAATGCGCGGAACTCCTCGTCGGCACTCAACAACCTCCTGCGGGACCTCACCTTCGTGTATGGCGACAGTCGGGTGGTCTATGCTGCTGGGTTCAAGGACAAGGGCAGTCCGTGGAAAGGCGGAACCGGCGACTGGTATGTCGTGCTCCCAAAGGACCAGCCTGTCCTCGGCACCGATGAGATGGCCATCACCTCCACCGGCAACAATGGTGGGGACACGACCAACCTCCGGGAGCAGCTCTGTTTCTCGATCTCCCGAGGCATCGGGGCGAGCTACCTCCATCGGCGTTATGTGAAGCTCTATCGGAACGGGGGTCTGTTCCGGGATGTCATGGAGGATTCCGAGGAACCGAACTCGGAGTACTCCGAACGCTTCTTCTCCCAGGGCGAGAATCCGGATCTCTACAAGATCGAGGACTGGTTCGAGTTCCAGGACGACGGCACCAGCTTCGGGAACGTCGATGCGACGCTCCAGCGGTTCACCACCCCACCCGGATCGGCCAGTGCCCCCCTCAAGCCGGCCCGGTATCGATGGAGCTGGCGCAAGCGCGCTGTCCAAGGCTCTGCAAACGACATGACCAACCTCCTCCAGCTGGTCCAAGTCATGAATACGACCGGCGCCACCTATGTGGATCGAGTCTTCAGCACGGTCGATGTCGACCAATGGATGCGCACCTTCGCGTTCCAACGGATTGTCGGGAACTGGGACTCCTACGGCATGAGCCGCGGCAAGAACATGTACGCCTACAAGCGGGATGGGATGACTTGGAAACTGTTCTCGTGGGATGTCGACTTCGCCCTCGACAGCGGTGGCAATGGAACCGGCGATGCCCTCTGGGGTGCCGGGGATCCGGTGATCAATGTGATGTTCGACAATCCCGCGATGCGTCGTCGGCTCTGGCAGGCCTACATCGATGCGGTGAACGGACCGATGCTCCCGGAGCGTGTGACGGACGAGGCGGATTCACGGGCCCGGGTGCTCATCCAGAACGGCGTCCCCTCCACTTCCAATTCCGGCGCGAAGAACTATGTGGCGGCCCGTCGTCAGACCATCCTCAACGCCCTGAAGGCCGCCGATGTGGCCGCTCTCGAGATCACCTCCAACGGCGGTGCCAACCAGACCGTGGGGACACCGTCCATCACCCTCGTCGGCAATGCTCCCCTGGCGCTGACCTCCCTCACGGTCAATGGGACCCTATATCCGGTCACCTGGACCACGTTCACGAAGTGGCAGATGACCATTCCCCTCACGGAGCGGACTAATCTCCTCGTGCTGGGGGGCGTGGATCGCCTCGGTCGTTCCATCCCGGGCTATTCGGATTCCGTCACGGTGGTGGCGACAGGTGAACTCCTCAAGGCCGAGGACCATGTCGTGATCAACGAGATCCAGTACAACCCGAGCCGTCCCGGGGCCTCGTTCATCGAGCTGCACAACACGGCACCCTCCACGCCCTTCAACCTGTCGGGCTGCCGCCTCGAGGGCGTCGGGTACACGTTCCCGGAAGGGTCCGTGATCCCGGCCAACGGCTATCTGGTCCTTGCGGCAGACGCGGCCGGCTTCGCGGCTGCCTACGGTAGCGCGATCCCGGTGTTCGGGATTTTCCCAGGCACCCTGAGCAACGAGGGGGAATACCTGGCATTGGTCCGACCCGCCCCCCCTGGTGACTTGGCTCCGGTGGTGCTGTCGGATGTCGCCTACAGTCCGCGTCCGCCATGGCCGACCCACGCGGCAGGCTGGGGCCCTTCGCTCCAGCTGATCGATCCCGTGCAGGACGGCTGGCGGGTGGCCAATTGGATGGCGTCGGAGACCAACGCCTCCGTCCTGGCGACTCCCGGCAAGGTGAATGTCTTCCGATCCAGCCTCGCCACGTTCCCCGATCTTTGGATTAACGAGGTGCTGCCCAACAACGTGGCTGGACCCGCCGACGACGTGGGACGACGTGGACCGTTCATCGAGATCCACAATCGTGGGGCCGATCGGGTCGACCTGTCGGGATGCTTCCTCACCGACTCCGTCTCCGATCTCGGACGATGGGCGTTTCCCGAGGGGACGGGTATCCCGGCGGGCGGATTCCTTGTGGTCTGGGCCGATGGCCAGCCAGCAGGTGCAGGGTCGGCGGCGTTGCATGCCAACTTCAGCCTCACGGCCAACAATGGCTTCGTCGCTCTGACCCGACGTCCGAACGTAATCGAGAGTCCGGTGGTGCTCGACTACCTCGAATACGGACTCGTGGCTGCGGACCGCAGCTTCGGTTCGTTCCCGGATGGGGAGCCGCGGACGCGTCGGGTTTTCCAGACTGTCACCCCAGGTGCCCCCAACAACCCCGTAGTCCCGGCCGTTGCGGTCACGATCAACGAGCTCCTCGCCGGCAACACAAAGACGCTGGCCGACCCGGCGGATGGTGATTTCGACGACTGGTTTGAGCTCTTCAACGCCGGTCCGCTCGCAGTGGACCTCTCGGGGTATTTCCTGACCGACGCCACCAACAACCCGACCCAGTTCCGGATCCCGGTCGGCACAACCCTCCCGCCGGGTGGCTTTCTCCTGGTCTGGGCAGATGGCGAGCCGGGTCAGAACGCGCCCGGTCGGCCGGACCTGCATGCCAGCTTCCGGCTCAGCCTCGCTGGTGAGCAGATCATCCTGTCGGATCCGAATGGTCAGCAGGTCGATGCAGTGACATTCGGTGCGCAGACCAATGACGTCTCCGTGGGACGCTTCCCGGACGGCTCGCCACTGCCGTTGATCGATCTCGAGATTCCCACCCCCACGGCGCCCAATGTTGTTCCCGGAGGCAACCTGCCGCCGGTGCTGCGTCCGATCGGTCCCCAGACCGTCCAGGAGGGGGCCGTGCTCACCTTCACGGCTTCGGCCCAGGACCCGGATGCGGGACAGGTCCTGGAATTCAGCCTCGGCCCCGATGCCCCTTCCGGTGCCGTCATCGACAAGGTCTCGGGCGTGTTCACATGGACCCCCGGCGAATTGGACGGTCCCGGCCAGTTTGCCTTCGCGGTGCGGGTTACCGACTCGGGTATCCCTCGGCGCACCACATCCGAGCGGATCGTAGTCACCGTTCTTGAATCAAACGAGGGACCGATTCTTGAGCCACTGGCCAATCAGACTGTTTCGGAGGGACAGCTCCTGACCTTCACGGTGGTGGCGTCGGATCCAGATCGGCCCCGGCAGGCTCTCCGATTCCAGATCGTGGAGGGTCCCGCGGGTGCCGTCTTGGATGCCCAGACCGGGGTGTTCAGCTGGATGCCCGGGGAGGAGTATGGACCCGGTGTGTTCACAGTGCGTGTCCGCGTCGGGGACCAGCAGGATCCTGAAAAGACTTCCGAGGGCACCTTGCAGATCACCGTCCTGGAGGTGGACAACCCGCCCCGCATCATTCCGCTGGCCCCGGTGGTCGTGACCGAGGGGGATCTTCTGTCGGTCCAGGTTCAGGTGCAGGATCCAGACAGTCCCGCTTCAGGACTCCGATTTGAACTCGCCGCGGGCGCTCGTCTGGGGATGTCGATCGATCCGAGGACAGGTCTGCTGACGTGGCAGACGACGGAGGCGGATGGACCCTCCGGCTTCGAGGTCGTGATACGCGCGACCCAGACCGAGGGGGCGATCCAGAGCGACCAGTTCGCTCTCGGGGTCACGGTGCTGGAGAAGAATCAGCCACCGGTCCTTGTGGCCATCCCGGATCAGAAGGCTGTCGAAGGGGATGTCGTCTCGTTCTCCGTGGTGGCCTCGGATCCCGATCTACCGAAACAGTCGCTGCTCTATTCCCTCGCAGCCGGTGCTCCGGAGGGTGCGGAGATCGATCCCGTGCTGGGGGTCTTCCGCTGGAGGGTTCCTGCTGACTATGGCGCCAGTCGGGTCCCCGTCACCGTCGCGGTGGCCGACAATGGCCCAGGCGCCCTGACCGCATCCCGGTCGTTCGAGATCGTTGTGGAACCCCGGTTCCGGGTCGTAATCAACGAGATCCACTACCGGCCATCCATCCCCCAATCCGGCTTCGTCGAGCTGTTCAATCCCTCAACGAAGATGGCGTGGGATCTGGGCGGCCTCCGGCTCCTGGGGGCCGGAGTGTCGTTCACGTTCCCAGAGGGGACGGTGATCGGTCCCGGGGCCTTCGTGTGTGTGGTGGCCGATCTGGGCGTGTTCCGGTCGACCCATGGCACCCAGCCGGCGGTGGCCGGCATATGGACCGGATCGATCGGGGATTCGGGAGATCGGATCCGACTCGTGCGGACCCTCCCGGGCGGTGCCGGCGAGCAGACCCTCTCGGAGGTGGCCTTCGAGTCCCAGGCCCCGTGGCCGGTGGCGGCCGCCGGAGGCGGGGCGGCGCTCCAGCGGGTCGACGCGCGTCGTGACGGAACCCGGGTTGGAAACTGGTCGGCCTCAGCCGCCTACACCGGACCCCGTGATCTGGTCGTCTACACCTCCACCTGGAGCTACTTTCAGACCGGGCCCGTGCCGGCCGACTGGAAGGATCCCGTCTTCAAGGATGCAGCATGGCCGACCGGGAAGGGGCTCCTCCATGTAGAGAGTGCCGACCTTCCGGCACCCAAGAACACGGCTCTAACACTGGGGCAGACCACCTACTATTTCCGCACCCGGTTCACCCTGCCGTCGGTGCCCAACGGGGTGGGGCTCGTCCTTAATACGATCCTCGATGACGGCGCGGTGGTGTATCTCAACGGGGTCGAGGTCTTCCGTCAGAACATCGATGCCGCAGTGGCGGTGGACTTCAACACGTTCGCCAACGGGGTCGTGGACAATGCGGTCGTGACCGGTCCGTTCACGATCCCGGCCGCTGCCCTCCGCGCCGGTGAGAACGTCCTCGCGGTCGAGGTCCATCAGGTGAATGCCGGCAGTTCCGACATCGTTTTCGGCTGCGAGTTGAAGCTCGAGGGGGGCAACGTGCTGGCCCTCACTCCGGGACTGCCAAACAACGTGCTCCAGGATCTGTCCGAATTCCCGCCTGTCTACGTGAGCGAGATCGTTCCGAGAAATGTCACCGGACTGAAGGATGGGGCCGGTGAGCGCGAGTCCTGGATCGAGATCGTCAACCGTGGCGACGAACCGGTCAGCCTCGAGGGCTGGACCCTCAGCAACGCGGCGGGCGATCTCGGGCGTTGGACCTTCCCCGTGGGAGCCTTGCTCAAGCCTCGCAGCGCGACGGTGATCTTCGCGGACGGACAGACGATCCAGGGGCTCGGCTCCGAGTGGCACACGCCTTTCGTGCTGGATGCAGCACAGGGTGTGGTGCTGCTCAGTCGCCCCCAGCCTGGTGGGCTGGCCGTGGTGGACTACCTGCGGTACCGCGACGTCCCGGAGGATCGCGCCATCGTAGCCGATGCCTCGGGTTTGCCAGGGGTTGGACGGATCGCGGATCCGACCCCAGGCGTTGACGATGTAGGTCCGGTCCCGAACCGGGCCCCGCAGTTCGGGGTACTTGGCGACCAGGCCCTGGTCTTGGGGGGGGCGCTCGCCCTGCAGCTGGTCGCGAGCGATTCGGATCCCGGGCAGGGGCTCCGGTTCGAACTCGTCTCCGGTCCTGCGGGTCTGACAGTCTCAGACCAGGGGCGGGTGGACTGGACACCGGGGCCTGCCCAGATCGGGGTGTTCGAGGTCCAGGTCCGCGTTGTGGATAACGGCACGCCGCCTCTGTCCGCCACGGCAGGCTTCGTGTGTCGGGTCCGGTCGGCGAGTGCGCCTGCGATGTCAGCCGTCCTCGATGGAGACACCATCGTGTTGGGAGTGCCAACGACTCCCGGGGTCGTCTACCGGGTCGAGGTCCAGTCGAGTCTCGAGTCCCCCGTGTGGACCCTACTGCGGGAATTCAATGGCACCGGTGCGGTCGAGCCGGTCCGTGATTCCATGGCCGGCGAGCGTCGCTTCTATCGGGTGACCCTGCCTTGATTGTGTAGGAGGGACGACGCCCCCTTCCTATGTCCCCTCCCTGGCGATCGGTAAACAATGTGGGATTGAGTCGGCCGTGTGAACGCGATGGGCCTAGTTTCTGTTGGATTCCCAATCGACCCCAACCCTTGAACTGCTGCTCATCGAGGCGGAGGCGCTGCGGACCCACGCACTACAGCCGGCCACGCCATCGGTGCGGAAGTTCCTGTCGGACCAGACCGCGACGCGGGTCGAGCGTCGCGCCGCCGAGCTGAAGGCCCGTGGCACTCCGGACCTTCCGGCGGGCATCCAGGCCGAGCTTCGACCCTGTCAGGTCGAGGGTTTCCACTTCCTCGCCTACCTCGTGACCAACGGGTTTGGCGGAATCTGCGCGGACGATGTGGGACTGGGGAAGACGGTGCAGACCCTGACCTGCCTGGCCTGGCTTCGCCTCGACAGGGCACGGGCCGAACGGCGGAACTTGCTGTCGCTCGTCGTCTGCCCGAAGAGCGTCCAGGACAACTAGCGTTCCGAGGCAGCCCGGTTCTATCCGGAGCTCCGGGTCCGGGTCTGGGGCCTGATACCCTGAAACGGGAGGACTCCTTCACCGCGGCCGACCTCCACATCCTGGACTACGCCCAAGTCCGGGCGGTTGAGGATCGACTTCAGCGGGTCCGATTCCTCGCTGCCATTCTCGACGAGGGACAGAACATCTAGAACCCATCGTCGCAGTCGGCCCAGGTCACCCGGTTCCTCCAGGCCTCGCACCGACTCGTGCTGGCCGGCACCCCGATCGAAAACCGGCTGATGGATCTCTGGAGCCTGATGGCGTTCGCCATGCCAGGAGCCCTGGGTCCATGGTCGGGTTTTGGATGCCTCTACGATTCAAAGGGGGATCCTTGGGTCCGGACCCGGCTCGCCGCACGACTACGCCCTTTTCTTCTGCGGCGGACGAAGTCCCAGGTGGCCTGAGACCTCCCGGACCGCCAGGAGGAGGACCTCTACTGCGAGATGGAGTGCGAGCAGAGGGCACTCTATCTCGCAGAATTGAAGGTGGCCCGTCGCATCCTGCTCAAACTGAAGACCCCCGAGGCCCTGAACCGGGAGTGCTTCCATCTCCTGGCCGAACCCGACGGGCAAGGCTGAGCCCGTTGGCGTGGGGTCCGGGTGTGTCCAGGAGCCCTGTGAACAAGGCGAACAACCCAGGGGTTGGCGATGATGGAGCTCCTGGGACAAGGTCGGGAGTGTCCGAACCGACCGACTCCGTCTTTGATTCTCTGGCTGCCGAGGTGCCGACCGATCCGAATTCGTTGGGGGGTGTCTCGACCTCCTCATCCGAAGGAGTGACGGTGTCGACCTCTGCAGTGCCGGATCTGAAGCGCTCCAGGCGGGTCCGCTCCCAGGCTCCGGCCCCGGGTTCCCTCGACCGCCTGCCACCGCATTCGGTCCCGGCCGAGCAGGGTGTGTTGGGATGCCTCCTTCTGTCGCCGACCGACTGCATCGGGTTGTGCGTCGAGAAGCTCAAGGGTGGCTCGGAGTCCTTCTACGACCTGCGGCACCGCACGCTCTATGAGCATCTGGTGTCGATGTACGACACCAAGCAGCCGATCGACCTGATCACGGTCCAGCAACGCCTCAGGGATGCATCCCAGCTCGAGGCGGTGGGTGGGCTGCCCTACATCGCGGGGCTGATGGATGCGGTGCCGAGCGCAGCCAACCTCGAGTACTACCTCGGAATCGTCCGGGAGAAGCATCTGCTGCGTCGGATGCTCCAGGCCTGCACAGGGGTCATCACCCGAGTCCATGAGAACGAGGGTGAGGTCGACCAGCTTCTCGACGAAGTGGAGCGGGACATCCTGAGGATCAGCGAAGAGCGGGAGGAGGGGGCCTCGAAGAACATCAAGGACCTAGTCAACCATGCCATCAACATCATCCAGGACTACCACAGCAAGCAGGGCCAGTTGAGCGGTGTGCCTACAGGGTTTGCGGATCTCGACAAGATGACCCACGGGTTGCACGGCGGGGAAATGGTGGTCATCGCTGGACGTCCTAGCATGGGCAAGACCTCGCTGGCGATGAACATCGCCGAGCATGTGGCGGTGAACGAGCGACTGCCGGTCGGGGTATTCAGCCTGGAAATGACCGCGGATTCGCTGGTGGTTCGTATGCTCTGTTCTCTTGCCCGGGTAAACAGCAGGGCGGTGCGCGAGGGCTTCCTGAGGGAGCGGGATTTCCCGCGGATCACCGCGGCCGCGTCCAAGATGGCGAAGGCACCGCTGGTGATCGATGACACTCCGGGCCTCTCCATTCTGCAGCTCCGTGCGCGCGCGCGCCGGATGTGGCAGCAGCATGGGATCAAGCTGTTCGTGATCGACTACCTCCAACTCCTGCATTCCAGCTCCCGCAAGGCCCAGGACAACCGCCAGCAGGAGATCGCCGACATCTCCAGCGGCGTGAAGGCCCTCGCTAAGGAGCTCAGCGTCCCAGTCATCGTCCTCTCCCAGCTCAACCGCGAGCTGGAGAAGGACAAGAATCGGAAGCCCCGACTCTCGGACCTTCGCGAATCCGGATCCATCGAGCAGGATGCCGATCTGGTAGGACTGCTGTATCGCCCTCAGGAAGACGAGGACGACCGGGAAAAGGATCGGGCCGACCCTCCGGACGACGGCCTGAACGCCATCTCGGTCAACCTGTTGATCGCCAAGCAACGCAATGGTCCCACAGGAGATGTCGAGCTGACTTTCCTCAAGGGGATTACCCGCTACGAGTCGAAGTCGAAGATCGGGGACGAGGAGTAGTCCAACGCGTCGTTGGATGTCTGGGGTCCGCCCTGCGTCGTCCGCGGCACTGGATTCCCCCATGTTTTCGGTCGACAATTCCGGGACGACTCCATTCCCTAAAGAATCATCGTGGCGGTGCCACTCTGGTTCTTTGGAGCGGCTGATCTGCGGGTGGATCTGTTAGACTGGATGAGAGAAATTCTCAAAAAATCGGCCCAAACTCTCCGCGACAACGGAGTCTCGGGATTCTCCAGGAAGCTCCTCCGGTATGGGGCGGCGAGGCTTGATGCCTTGAGGCCGGCATCCATGCGCTACAAGAGCCTCCTGGAGGAATATCGGGATGTGTCGGGTCCGGACTTCCAGGTAACCAACGAGGACATTCTCGAGAGCACACGGCTGACCCGACAGACGACGGCGGGGCCGATCCGGTCGGCCATCTGGTTTGTGCCGTCGTTTTCCCATCTGAGCTTCGGTGGGACTTTCACCCTCTTCCGGGTCATCGATAAGTTGTCGAGGGAGGGGGTCTTCAACACGGTCGTGATCTACGGGGAGCCTTTCTTCAACTCGGAGAAGACATGTGCCCAGATTTCGCGGGAGTTCCCCGGGCTGAAAAACTACCAGCTGAAGGTCCTCGGACAGAAGGGATTGACGGTCGATGATCTTCCCGAAGCGGACCTCGGCTTCTGCACATACTGGACGTCAGCCTACCTCCTGCTCAAATACACCCGGGTCCGGCGGAAGTACTATTTTGTCCAGGACTACGAGCCCCTTTTCTTCTCCGCAGGGTCGATCTCCGCCCTGGCGGAGTCCACCTACAGGTTTGGGTTCACCGGCATCTTCAATTCCCCGGGGTTGGGTCACGCGACCATGGGGCGTCACGGGATGGACGGGTTCAGTTTCGTTCCGGCGGTCGACACCCGAATCTATTTCCCGGACTTTGAAGCAAAGAGGCGCGGCAACGGAAAGGTGAAGCTCTTTTTCTACGCGAGGCCTGCGAACGCGAGGAACGCGTTCAATCTGGGAATTGTTGCGATCCAGCAGCTCGTCCGGCAATTCCCGGACAGGCTGGAGGTGGTTGCCGCGGGTTCGAAATGGGACGAGTCCGTCTACGGCCTGAAGGGAAAGATCCGTAACCTCGGACTCCTCAGATCCCTCCGGGAGGTGGCCGAGGTGTACCGGGAGTGTGATATCGGCATGGTGTTCATGCTTTCCCGCCATCCCTCCTATCAGCCTCTCGAATTCATGGCCTCCGGGATGGCGACGGTCACAAACCGGAACGAGGACAATTTCTGGCTGCTGCGCGACCGGGAGAATTGCCTCCTTTCAGAGCCGTCCCCTGCAGCGATGGCCGAGCGGATTGGCGAGCTGGTCCAGGACGAAGACCTTCGGATGGCGATCGCCCGCAAGGGGCATGAGGAGATATCGAGCCGATCGTGGGAATCGGAGATCGACTCCATCTGGCGCCGGATTTGTGAACGCTGGTGAGCCCAGGCCTGTGGGGGGGCGATGTTCCGGGTCGGTCGGGTAGGATCGATCCGGTTTTACGCCTTGTTTTTGGGGTGGAGGACCGAGAATCCTCAGGCTTTATGAGTTCGACGACAGCGCAGCCGCAAGGGACACCGGCACCGGATTCTGGCCCAGGGTTTGACCTTCTGACCTGGTTGGAGATCAACCGCCGCTTGGTGGTGGGAGTGGTCCTGGTGGTGAGCGCGGTCCTCGCCGTCTTGGCCGTGGTGCGTTCCCAGCAGAGGGCAACCCGTGCTGCGGCCGCGAAGGAGCTGTTGCAGATCATCCCTCCGGTTGGTCCTGGGGAGGCCCCGAAGGCGCCGGATGTGGCCAAGCTGCTGGCGCTGAGCGGCCAGTTCCCCGGCACTGCGGCCGGTCAGCAGGCCCGACTCCTTGCGGCGGGGCAGTTGTTTGTCTCCGGGAAGTACGCGGAGGCGCAGTCGGAATTCTCTCGGTTTGAGGAGCAGAACCCGAACAGCGAGTTCGTGGGGGTGGCCCTCATCGGAATCGCCGCCGCCCTCGAGGCCCAGGGCAAGGATGCCGACGCGGTCAAGGCCTACGACCGGGCCATCCTCGGCGGAGGCGATGGATTCGCGGTGCAGGCCCGTTTGGCAAAGGCCCGCCTGCTGGAGTCGACCTCCCCGGCGGTCGCCCTCGGGCTGATCGACGAGGTTCTCAAGAGCTCTGCGGCCTCGGTCGTTGGCGAGCAGGCGGCGACCGCCCGGACCCGCCTTGTCCAGAAGCACCCGGAGCTAGCCACATCGGCCTCCACCAATGCTCCCAGCCCGGCGCCCATGGGTGCCTCCGGTTCCCGATAGAGGCCTCTCCTGGCGCGGTGGCCTCTGGGTTGCCTTAACCAGGATCGTATTCGGATGAGAATCACCATCATCGGAACCGGGTATGTCGGCCTGGTCACCGGAGCCTGCCTCGCCGAGGTCGGTCACACGGTCCTGTGTGTGGACAACGATCCTAGGAAGGTCGAGCTCCTCAGGGCTGGCGGGATACCCATCTATGAGCCCGGCCTCGAGGAACTGGTCCAGCGCAACGTCGGAATCGGGCGGCTCGGCTTCACTCAGTCGACGGCGGAGGGGGTTGAGAAGTCCGACGTCATCTTCATCGCAGTTCCCACACCGCCTCAGGCCGACGGTTCGGTCGACCTCAGCTACATCGAGGGAGTCGCCCGGGAGATCGCGACCAGCCTCACCCGGTATCGAATCATCGTCGACAAGAGCACGGTGCCGGTGAAGACCGCCGAGAAGGTGGCCGAGACGATCCGACGGTATTGCAAGACGAAGGTCGAATTCGATGTCGTCAGCAACCCGGAGTTCCTTCGTGAAGGGTTCGCGGTGCAGGATCTGATGAAGCCCGACCGGATCGTGCTGGGGGTCAACAGCCCCAGGCCGGAGACCGCCATGCGGGAGGTCTATGCTCCGTTCAAGGCGCCGATCATCGTCACGGACACCAACTCGGCCGAGCTGATCAAGCACGCGGCCAACTCGTTCCTGGCCCTCAAGATCAGCTACGCCAACGCCTTGTCCGTGGTTTGCGAGTCTGCGGGGGCAAACGTTATCGAAGTGGTCCGGGGTATGGGCCTCGATGAACGAATCGGTACCCGGTTTCTGAACGCCGGCCTCGGTTTCGGGGGGTCCTGCTTCCCGAAGGATCTCAGCGCCTTCATCCACATCTCTTCCCAGTTGGGCTACGATTTTCGGCTCCTCAAGGAGGTTCAGAACATTAACTCGGAGCAGATGGAGCGCTTCGTGAAGAAGATCGCCGACACTCTCTGGGTGATCCGGGATAAGCGCATCGGGGTGCTGGGACTCGCGTTCAAGCAGAACACTGACGATGTCCGGCTCTCACCAGCCATCGACCTCTGCCAGCGTCTCCTCAGGGAAGGGGCTCGGCTTCGGGTCCACGATCCCAAGGCGATGGAGAAGGCCAAGGTTGTCCTCCCTCCGGGCGACCAGGTCGAGTACGTCGGAGACCGGGACGATGTTCCGGAGGGATGCGATGCGCTGGTGATCGCCACGGAGTGGCCCGAATTCGCGGCTCTCGATCTCGCAAGGGCCCGCAAATCGATGACGACTCCCATCGTGGTCGACGGCCGGAATCTCTTGGATCCTGCGCAGATGGAGCGGCACGGATTCATCTACAAGAGCATCGGCCGGTAACGACTGGTCTGGGTCGTCTCCCGGGTTTGTCATGGGTGTCATCGATGTGGCCGCTGGGTTGGTCTTTGAGGGTGGGCGACTCCTGATCACCCAACGCCCGCCAGGAGGGCACCTGGCGGGACTCTGGGAATTTCCGGGCGGCAAGCTGGAGCCCGGAGAATCGTGGGAGGGGGCGCTGGTCCGGGAACTCCAGGAGGAGCTGGGCATCGATGTCGTGGTGGGACGGGAGTTTTGTCGCGTCGAGCATGCCTATCCTCAGCGCGAGGTCCGGTTGCGCTTCTATGTCTGTCGCATCGCCTCCGGCACCCCGAGCCCGATCGCCTGCTCGGCGGTGGCCTGGGTCGGACCCGATGAGCTGGACCGGTTTGAGTTTCCCGAGGCGGACCGCCAGCTGCTCGAACGGCTCCCGGTGGCGCCGGAATTCGGTTCCCGTCGCTAGTCCTCGGCGCGTTCGCCGGATGGGGCCATCTTGACAATCCGCGGGTCGAACCGGCCGAGGACCTCCACAAGATCCGACTGGGCGGCCATCACGGCCTCGATGTCCTTGTAGACGCCCGGGGCTTCGTCGAGGCCTGCCGAGAGCAGATGGACCCGACGGTCCCGGAGCTGGCGTCGGATGCGGTCCCAGTCCATGCACTCGAGGGCCCGTCGACGGCTCATGATGCGTCCCGCGCCGTGCGAGGCTGACCGGAGGGATTCGGGGTTCCCCTTTCCCCGCACGAGGAACCCCGGGGTGGCCATCGATCCCGGGATGATGCCCAGCACGCCCTCGCCCGCTGGGGTGGCGCCCTTGCGGTGCACGATGACCTCACGGTCCTCGCCCCCGATCCGATGCATCTCTTTCCACGCGAAGTTGTGGTGGTTCTCGACATCGAGCAGAACCGCAGCGCCCAGATGGTTTGCGATATGACGATGGATTAGCTCGTGGTTCGCGGCGGCGTACCGCCCCATGAGTTCCATAGCGGCCCAGTATTCCCGGCCCTCCTCCGAATCGAGATCCAGCCACGCGAGGTGAACCAGTTCCTTCGGAAGCTCCGGATGCCGCTCCATCGCAAGACGGCTGTAGTGGTCGCAGACTGCCGCCCCGGTTCCTCGGCTCCCACTGTGGCTCAGCAGGGCCAGGTGGATTCCGGGCTGGAGGCTTCCAATTGGGACGTCATGAGTGAAGGCCCCGAACTCAACGAAATGGTTTCCAGAACCGCTGGTGCCGAGCTGGGCCGCAGCGCGATCCCGGTTGCGTGCCGTGATGGGACTGACGTTCCAGTCGGCATCGAGCACGGCATGGCTGCGCGGCTCGTCGAAGGAAGCCCCGATGCCGAAACGGGTCTCGGACTCGATCGCTTCCGCGAGACGGTCCCTCCGCCGGTCGAGGTCCCGGACCGGCAGGTCGAGAACCGTCAGCTTCATCCGGCAGGCGATGTCGACCCCGACGCCGTAGGGAATGACGGCGTTGTGGGTGGCGAGGACGCCTCCGATGGGGAGGCCGTATCCGACATGCGCATCCGGCATCAGGGCCCCGGCCTCGGCGATCGGCAGCTGACACGCCCGCGCAAGCTGGTTCATGGCCTCGGGCTCGAGCCCCTGGCCCCACGAGCGCCATGGGGCCCTTGCAGGGGTGATCCCCCGGGGGGATCTCAGCAACGCCTCCGCGAACTCACGCGCCATCGAATCATTCACGTGTGCCGAAGGGTTGGCCACGATCTCGCTTACGGATTCGCCTAGGCGGGAACGATCGAGCCCCTTGAGGATGTAGCGCGTGATGTAGTCCAAACCACGACGTGAACACTCGCCGGGAGGGACTCCGAGGCGGATCAGATCCTGGGTGTTCATACGATGGTGAAGCAGTTTTCTGACACGAAACCCTTTGACACTGGTCACGGGATTTTTATCGTCTCCGGGCTTTCGGATACGGGGTCGTAGCTCAGTTGGTAGAGCACCACAATGGCATTGTGGGGGTCAGGAGTTCGAATCTCCTCGGCTCCACCATCCGAAACGAAAGAAGCCCGCAGTTCTGCTGCGGGCTTTTTTGCGTCCAGCACCGATGCGCGGGAGCCTCAGACCGAAGGAACGGGCGAGGGGGTCCGCAGGGTTCCGTCGGACAGGATCCGGGCCCTCAGTCCACCGCGTCCCTTGAGCAGATCCTCGGCGCCTGGACCGAACGCGGTGTTCATCCAGTAGCATGGGCTGGCTTCTTCCGTACCCTCGAACCGGATCCCCTGGATCTCGAACTCCGTGCCGATCCACTGGTTGAGATCGATCCCGCGGGTGATGATGTTCCGACGGTAGACCGAGGGGGGATGCCGGAGGCGGAGGCGGTTGCAGAGATCCTCGTGGGTTTCCCAGGCGAAGAAGGTGACCTGTCCCTTGAAGCGGTCCCGGAAATCGAAATAGCGGTCCCCCTGGATACCCCGGCCGGCCTCGCAGACCAGCTCCCGTTCCTCGATCATGGGGTGCGCCCGCGGCGGCTTGCCGTGTCGGCCCACGAAGTTGTGTCCCGGAGAGCGGTAGAGATGAACAAGTTCGACGGCCATGCGAGGTGGGGGCCGGATGCGATCCGGGTCAGCGACCGGTGCGCTTCGCCTTCGTTGCCGACTGGAGCGCGTCGATTTCCGGTTGCCATTCCCTGCGGGATGCCGAATCCATCCGATCGATGAAGAGGATCCCATTGAGATGATCGACCTCGTGCTGGACGGCCCGTCCAAGGAGACCGCCGGCGCGGAACGAGAAGGATTCGCCGCGGAGGTTCTGTGCGGTCACCTCCACCTCGCCTGGACGTTGGATGTCGGCGTAGATCTCGGGGAAGCTGAGGCATCCCTCGGGCTCCTTGAGCTGGGGGCCAACCGGCTTGATGACCGGGTTGATCAGCACGAGGGGCATGAATGACTCCGGGTCGGCCGGCTGGTTGTCGATCCAGAGCGTCGAGGGCCGTTCCTTGGCACCCCGCACGTCGATGACCGTCACCTGAAGCGCACGGCCGATCTGCTGGGCCGCCAGGCCGACGCCGTTGGCGGACTCCATCGTCTCGAACATGTCGGCGACGAGCTGCCGGATCTCGGGAGTCACCTCCGCGATGCGATCCCCGCGCCTGCGGAGGACCGGGTCCCCGAATTTCACGACGGGCAGCACCATGTCAGGCTGTGGGCCAGGCCCGCATCAGGTTCACAAGATCGTTCACCTGCGGACTCTCGGCCGTTCGGACGTAATGTCCACTGGTGCTCACCCCGCAAAGCACGCTGGCGGCGTTGTCCAGCCCGAGCAGCTTGCCCAGGCAGAATCCGCTGTTGAAGTGGTCGCCGGCGCCGGTCGTGATCTTCGGACGTCGGCAGATGGGTCCCGCGACCACGTCGGCCTTGCCACCCGACACAGCCAGCGCGAACGCCGTTGGATGGACCACCAGGGTGGACACTGGAACCTTCTTCTGGATCTCGATCGAAAGGTCCGCGAGTCCATGCCAATCCCGCGGGGCGTCGCTGAGCCCCACGACACGGGCGATCTCGTAGGCCTCCTTCTCGTTCAGTCCGAGGACGACGTCGAACTTCGACTGGAACTTGGCGATCAGCTCGAGGGCACTGCCGATGTCGGAGGCGAGTCGTTTCTCAGGGTCCGCGAGGTCGACGAACAGCGTGCGCCGGGGTCCCGAGACCGAGGGCATCATCTCCGCCTGGATCGACGACCAGATGTCGGACATGTAGGGCAGCATGGTCCAGTTCACGAACGCCACGAGCGACGCCGTCTGGAACTGCCGCGCAAATTTCTCCCGGCCATAGCGCGCCATCAGATTCTCCCACGTGACATGCTTGAGCATGTAGTGCTTGCCGAGCATCAGCTTGCCGTCCTCGAACTCGAGCGCATCGGTGAGGCCGGGTTCGGAGATCGAGTTGACGTCTGCATGCTGGGCAAAGTTTTCGAAGACCGGATGGAGGGCGGGCCAGCCGAGGGAGCCGACATAGGTGACCTTGAGTCCGAAGCTCGATAAGGCGTTGCCCATGATGGGGCCGTTGCCACCCAGCTTAGTCATCACGTTTACGAGCTCGATGTTGGTGCTCTTCCCGGCCGCCGCCGCGAGACGGGCGGCGTAGGCGGCGATGGTGGGAACGCGGTCGAACCGGCTCGCATCGAACCGCTTGTCGACCACCTGCAGGATCTCGTCGACGAATCCGTCGAGGCCGACGAAGGCGGTGAGGCTGGGGACACGGGCGGCGGCCGCCTCGAGCTGCTGGGCGGTCTGGTTGCGGAATTCAGGGGTGTCAATCATGCGGGAAAGGGGGCTTCGGAGGGTGGCGGGGCGGGATGGATGGCCTCAATCCAGAGAGACGCCGAGGAGGTCGAGGATTCGGTTCAGCTCGGCATCGGAGAAATACCGGATCTCCAGGGCTCCCTTTCCATCCCGATGCCTGAGATGGACCTGGGTTCCGAGGCGTTCGCGGAGCTTTTCCTCGATGCTGCCGACGAGCGGGTCACGGGCCGGCTGTTTCTTGTCGGGGCCCGTCTTCGTGTCCGCAACGACGCTCGTGGCCTGGGCCACGATACGTTCTGTCTCCCGCACGCTCAGGCCGTGGTCGACAATCCGTTGCGCGAGGCGTTGCTGCTGGTGGACGTCGGGCAGGGTCAGTAGGACCTTGGCGTGGCCGACGCTCAGGCGGTTGTGTCGGACCAGGTCGCGAACCGGTTCCGGGAGACGGAGGAGTCGGATTGCGTTGGCCACGACGACCCGAGACTTCCCCACGCGGCGGGCGATCTCCTCCTGGGTGAGCTGGAACTGGGTGTTGAGCTGGACGTAGCCGAGGGCCTCCTCGATCGGGTTCAGGTTCTCCCGCTGGAGATTCTCGATCAGCGCCAGTTCGACCACCTCGCGGTCGGTCGCCTCACGCACCACGACGGGAACCTCGTTGAGACCGGCAACCTGCGAGGCGCGCCAGCGTCGCTCGCCGGCGATCAGTTCGAATCCGGTGCCCACGGCACGGACAACGAGGGGTTGGATGAGTCCCTGCTCCCGGATCGAATCGGCCAGCTCCTGGAGGGATTCAGGCGGGAAGTCCTTCCGGGGCTGCAGCGGGCTCGGATGGATCTGGGACAGGGTCAGCCGACGAAGCCCGGGTGCGGCAACCGGCTCGGGGGCCTTGGTCTGGACGGGTTTCGGCGTCGCCGCAGTCGGGGCTTGGGAGGGGGCAGCCGATGGGGCGCCGCCGAGCAATGCACCCAATCCACGTCCCAAGCCTGTTTTCGCCATGCGGTCGAGAGTAGGAACCCCCCTATCGCCTTGGCAAAAGGGTTTTTGGCCTTCGGCCTGCCCGCCGCGTCGGAACGCCCAGCGTGTCCTGCCCGATCGACTTCGACCTTGCGGTAAATGGGATCCGCCACGGAGTTCGTTCCAGGGCAGGGATGGGGTTCGGCCCATCCCCATCTTGGTCCGCTGTGGCGTGGAATCCCGTGCAGGGAAGCGGGTCTCCACTGGAGCGTCGGGGAATCCCGACACCAAAACCCCGCCTGGCCGACCCTTGCGGGGAAGACAGGGACTCCACGGAAATCGTCTCTATCGGGGCCTCAGCGCCCCATGAGGTGGTTCAGCACCAGCTGGTCCAGATCCTGGTAGTTGAGGTCGTCGATCAGCGCCTGGGCCTTGGCCTCCGGGAAGGAGCGGGCCTTGTCGACCAGACGCAGGAAGGTGTCCCGTGAATTGCCCAGGTGCTTGAGCCAGTGCTCGGGACGGGTCGTCCGGAACGGGTGGACATCGAAGCACACGTACTCGCCGCGCCGACCATAGCCGGTGCGCTCGAGGGCGCGGACCTGGTTGAACGCCACCCGGAGGTTGTTCGAGCCGAAGGGCTTGTCCTGGTCGAACTTCAGTCCGTTCTGGTCGTTGAGGTGGAGCGACCACAGCTTCTTGAACGCCATGGCGAAGTCGATCTCGTCGGCCGGATCCAACCCGGCAAGGATCGCATGGGCGGACTCGATCAGCGCCCCGACCCGCTTCGGATCCCGGGTCAGCTGGGCGATCGCGAGGGCGTGGCCGGTGGTGGGGACGTAGGCGACGTCGGCTGGCTCGTTTGGCTTGGGCTCGATGGCGAGACGGATCTTCGGATCATGGCCCAGCATCGCGTCAAAGGCCTGGACCAGAAACTCGACCGAACGGGTGCCGGACTTCGCCTCGCGGAGGTAGGTGCCCTCGCGGGCAAGCCACAGCACCAGGATGTCCGTACCGAGCACGTTCGCGATGTCGATCGACCGCTTTGAGCGGTCGATGGCGTACTGGCGATGCTTCTTGTTGTTCGACGTGTACGCCCCATCGACGGTCTGGGGCGCGAACCACAGGCGGGGCGCCACCATCTCGGCGACGATGCCCTCACCGGAGAGTCGCTTCCGCAGTTCCTTGGCCTCCTTCAGGATCTGGGCCGAGGACTTGGAGTCGATGTCCGGCACGGCGTCGTCGTCGTGGAACATCATCGCCTCGAACCCAAGCTCCTTGAGGGCGGAGAGTTTCCAATCGAAGGACTGCGGGGAGCGGGTGGGAGGACCGTAGGGATCCTGTCCCTCGCTGAAGTTCCAGGGTCCGGCGCAGAAACGATAGACGGTGGGCTTGGCCATAAGTGGTGCCAAGAACCTACGCCGCCAGTGGAACCGAGGGGGAGAGAAAAGACGGCACCCTCCCGGCTCCGGTCGATCGGGTTGGTGCGGGTCAGCGTCCCTTGCTGCGCCGCCGCGCGATCCACAGCCCACCCAGGCCCAACCCAAGGAGTGCGATCGTCGAGGGTTCCGGGACCGCGGTGCCCGTCACGGTGAACGCGGAATCGAAGAGGGTGCTGGTCTTGAAGGTGGACCGCCACGGATTGACCGGGTCGATGGCGCCGTCGCCGTGGTTGTTGGCGTAGAACTCCCCATCTGGGGTGACCCCCGGGCCGAACGAGACCGAGGCCCCCCGGTACCAGACGGGGTCAGTCGCGCTGGACAGGTCGAAATTGTAGAGCGTCAGGAAATAGGAACCGGGCTCCAGGGTCAGACCTGAGAAGAGCTCCGTGCTCGTCGGAAGGCCGGTGGTCTGGGCGATGGACACAGTTGATGTCGAAAGTGGGGCTCCAGCACCGGGACCGATCCCGGACGTCAGATAGGCGGTCACGGTCGAACCGGATCGGGTATCCCCGAGGAATGCCGAGATCCGAACATCGGTGTAGGTGACGGTCTGGGTCCAGCCCATGACCTCGGCCTGTTGCTTGGAGGTGCCCACCGCGAAGGAACGGTCGTTGGGTCCGGGCAGCGTGCCTCCGAGGTCGGAGACATCAATGAGGGTTGCTGCGGCTGTCGGGAGGACCCAGAAGGCCGAGGCGGCAATCCAGGAAAGGGGGTTCATGGGTGACATGGGAACAGCGCTGGGGTTGGTGTTAAACGAAGCCGGATCAGTTTTGGGATCTGCATGTGGAACTCCAGTGTGAAGTCCTGGGGGCATTCCGGTGCCGATTCAACGCGCTACTGCTGGACGAAGTAGCTGAGGTGCTCGAGTTCGATCGCGAGGTTGACGTTCTTCACCATGACGGTGTCGGGCACGGACAGGATGGACGGGGAGAAGTTGAGGATCCCAGAGATGCCCGCGTCGACTAGCTGGTTGGCCACGGCCTGGGCCGCCGCCGCGGGGACCGTGAGCACGGCCATCTTCACGCCTTGGTCCTGGATCACCCGGGGCAGGCGCTCCATCCCGTACACGGGGGTCTTGAGCGGCCGATCCCGCTCCCGGTGGGGTTCCGCATCGAAGGCCGCGATGAGCTCGAACCCTTCCTGCTCGAATCCCCGGTAGCTGAGGAGTGCGGTGCCGAGGTGTCCTGCCCCGATCAGGACCACCGGCTGGAGACGGTTGGTGCCGAGGAGGTCGCCGATCATCGTCGACAGCTGGTCGACATCATATCCGAGCCCACGGGTGCCGAATTGGCCGAAGTACGTGAGGTCCTTCCGGAGCTGGGTCGATTTCACGCCTGCTGCGCTGGCGAGGGCCTCGCTGCTCACCGTCTGGATCTGGTTCTGCTTCAGCCGCTGGAGGCAGCGCATGTAGATCGACATCCGATAGATGGTCTTCGGCGGAATGACGGGACGGATGCTCCTTGTGGCGGACTCGGTTCGGTCGTTCTTCCTGGGGGCCATCGGTGGGGAGGCTCTGGGTTCTAGTCCACAAACACGAACTCGTTGGCACTCAGCAGGACCTGTGCGTAGCGCTGCCATGGATCCAGCGGAGCGTGGGAGGTGCGGGGTCCTCCAAAATCGCGGGCAGACCTCCACGCCGTCTCGGCACCCGTGGGTGGGTCGAGTCGCTGGATCGTGGGCGCCCAGCGGAACGAGTCCGAGTTCTCGCTGGTCCTGGGTTCCACCAGGAAATCAAGGGTCTCGCCGGCCTCCACGGTCACCCAACCGAGCTCTGCGGCAGCCTTGCCGTGGGCGACAGCCCATTCGGCCAGCTGACCCCGGCGGCTCGAAACGATCCGACCGATGACACCATCACCCTCCTGTGCGGGATGCTCCAGGTCGCCCTCGATCCGGACCACACCCTTGAACGGGGATGTCCAGCGACGGATCGCCGCGTTCCGGGTACCTGAACCCGGATGCCCACCCTTGGCGTCCAGCATCGTCCAGAGTCCCGTCCCGGACGGAAGCTTCGGATCCCACTGCCACGCCTTGCCGGTGAAGTGGGGTAGCGGACGCCATCCCTCCACCTGACCGGTCGACGGGTTGAACCCACCGGTCCCGTAGGACCAGGCCGCCGCCGGAGGTGGTTCCGGCAGCGGAGCCTTCGGGCGGGACAGGAAGTCGAGGCCCAGCTGGATCTCTGGCCCCGACGGATCCCGCTGGTAGGCGAGCTGGTACAGCCTGCGGATCCGGTCGGCCGGCCTGGCCACGGTGACGACGTCGGGTCGCTCCGTGAAGTCGCGGGCCCGATCCGCGAGGAATGGACTGTTCATCAGGAACAGCGCCTGCTGCGGCGTCGTGGTCTGAAACCTCAGCGGCGATGTCGTATCGGGGCTCGCGAAATCGAACGCCCGGAGCAGTCCGGGCAGGTTCTGTCGATCGATGAAGCCATACAGCGTCCGTCGCGGCGTCGAGGTCTCCTCGAACATCGGGACCGGCTGGCCTCCGATGTCGCCATCCAGCCGTCCCGACACCCACAGAAGGCTGTCCCGCAGGGCCTCGAAATCGAGGCGCTGTCGGTTCATGCGCCACAGCAGGGTGTTGTTCGGATCGACCGATTCCCCGCGCTCGAACCGGGCGTGGCCCGAGGAGTCCTCCGGATCGCTTCGCTGCTGGTAGGTGTCCGACGATAGGATGTAGCGGTGCAGGGCCTTCAGGGACCACCCGTGGTCCATGAACCAGACCGCCAGGTGGTCGAGCAGTTCAGGATGGGTCGGTTTATCGCCACGCACGCCAAAGTCGCTCGGGGTCTGGACCAGCGGTGCACCGAAGTGCCACATCCAGACCCGGTTCACGAGCACCCGGGCCGTGAGCGGGTTGTCCCGGCTGGCGATGGCTTGGGCGAGCTCGAGCCGGCCGCTGCCTCGGGTGAATGCAGGGCGGTTGGTGCTGCTGAGGATGGCGAGGAACTGGCGCGGCACCCTGGCCCCGGGGTTGCCCGGATTGCCGCGCTTGAACACGACGGGCTCGGTGGGCTGGGAACGGTCCAGATAGGCCATGGCGCGCAGCGGAGCCCCGGCGTGTGTCGCCTCGAGTTCGTCGACCTTCCGCTTCAGCGCCCGGATCTTCTGTCCTGTGGGGGTGTCGAAGAACCGGTCGATGTCCTTCATCGCCGCCATGACGGGCGAGTCGGCTGCACTGAGGACGAGACGCAGTCGATCCTGCGCGGGATCGGTCAGGGACTCCGGTGCCGGTCGTCCCTGGACCTTCGCCAGCTCGAGGGCCTCCGACCAGGCTCGATCCGCATCGACGAGCAGCTCCCCGTAGCGCTTGGCGACCTCGGCGAACGAGTTCAGCGGCGGGTTGCGCAGGGCCTCGACGACCCGGGTGTTCCAGTTGGCGTTGGTGTCGCTGGATTTTGCAGGGGATTGGAGAAGGGCCTGCGCTCGGACCGAGAAATCGTTGGTTCCAAGCCGTGCAAGGGCAAACCAGGGTCCGAAGACGGGATCCCCGTTTCCTTGCCACTGTTCAAGGCGCCCCTTCCAGGCACCCACCAGACCCGGATCCAGACTGCGGACACGCGCCAGTCCCTCGAGGTTGGTCCAGTCGAGGGCCATCGAGTCCTGGGCCGCCAGCAGGTAGTCTCCCACCCGTTCCCTCAGCTTCCTGGCGATGTCCCGCGTCCGTTCCGCCCGGAATTCGGCCAGTTCCTTCTCCCGGTCGGCCTTCTCCTTCGCATAGGCCGCGGCGTGCATGGGGTTGGGATTCGGCCCCAGCAGGGGTTTCTCGTCGGGCTCCTGGCTCGAGTTGAAGACCCCATAGAGGGAGTAGTAGTCGGCGGAAGGGATTGGGTCGTGTTTGTGGTCGTGACACCGCGCACAGGCCACGGTGAGCCCCAGAGTGCCGCGGGTGACGACGTCGATGCGGTCGTCGATGATGTCATGGGGGTTGTCGAGGAACCGACGTCCGAGGGTGAGGAATCCCTGCGCCGCCATCGGCCACGGGTCGTCGGGCGTAGCGACCTGGTCCCCGGCGATCTGCTGGACCAGGAACGTGTCGTAGGGTAGGTCGCGGTTGAGGGCCTGCACGACCCAGTCGCGATACGTGAAGCTGTGGCTGAAGCGCCGTTCCTGCTCGAACACGTATCCCTTGGAATCGGCGTAGCGGGCGATGTCGAGCCAGTGCCGCCCCCAGCGCTCGCCGTGCCGGGGTGATGCGAGGAGCCGATCGACGGCGGACTCGTAGGCCCTCGGCGAGGGATCCGCGAGGAACGCCTGCATCTCCTCGGGGCTCGGGGGAAGCCCGGTGAGATCGAAGGCGACCCGCCGGAGCAGGGTGTGTCGATCGGCCCTCGGTGAGGGCCCCAGCCCCTTCGGCACCAGCTGGGCGACGATGAAGCGGTCGATCGGGTGGGCGAGATGTTCGAATCCGGCAACGGTGGGCGGTGGAATGGATCGGGGTGACTGGAAGGCCCAGTGCCCTCCGGAAGGGCCGGAGGGCGTCGTCTCCCCGTTCCGGGGATCCGGGGCGCCCGCTCGGATCCAGTCGGCGACGGCGGCGATCTGCTCTGATCGGAGGGATCCGCCGGCCTTCTTGGGAGGCATGGATCCGATGTCTGGTGCCGTGCCGAGGAGGACCTTCAGCAACAGGCTCTCGTCGGGTTTCCCGGGGACCAGCAGCGGTCCGGAGGCACCGCCCTTGAGGACGCCCTCCCGGGTGTCGAGGCGGAGGGACCCTTTGACCTCCTTCGCCTGGGCGCTGTGGCAGGGATAGCAGTGTTCGACCAGCACGGGTCGGATCGAGGTCTCGAACGCCTCGAACCGCCCGGTATCGGTCGCCGCGGCGGCGCCCTCCGCCCCAGAGAGAAGAACTCCGACACCAAGGACCAAGGCGAGCAGGTGGCCACGGAGTCCGGGACTGGGCTTGGAGAATTTCATGTCGGGTGCACCGTTCGGGACAACAGGACCACTATGTTGAACGGGGATGCGGTTGGCCATATTCGAGGCGTTGCAGGATGCGTGGAGATCCGCCGATCCGTTGCCGCATGGATCCCTCCGGTCCGTGGCTTGCCTCCGGGGACCTGTTTCCGCGAGGGTCCTGCGTCTCGCATGGGTCACTGGTTCCGAATCGCGCTGTGGGTGATGCTCGCCGGATGGGGGGCACACGCCGCCACCACGCCGGAGGTCGTCTCGGAGGCGCCGCTCCAGGCCGGGCCTCTCTTCACCGAGTTTCCGACGGTGTGGGAGTCCGGTCGGAAGGCCGAGATCCTTGGGCCTCTGGCAATGTGGGAGTGGACCGAGGATGAGCGGAACTGGGGTCTGTACCCGCTCATGAGCTACCAGTCGGCGCCGATCGTGGAGGTCGAGGAGCTGGATGTGCTGTATCCGCTCTTCACCTGGCGGAAGCAGGGGACCGAATCGAGGTGGCAGTTCCTGCAGTTCCTGAACTTCGCCGGTGCCTCCTACCAGTCAGAGGATCCCGTGGTCCGGCGGACCGTGTTCCCGTTCTATTTCCAGCAGAAGTCCCGCAGCGGGACCAACGACTACATCGCGGTCCTGCCCTTCTACGGACACGCCCGAAACCGGATGTTCCGCGACGAGTTCAACTTCTACATGTTCCCGCTCTACCTCGAGAGCCGGAAGGGGGAGCTGGTCACGCGCAACTATGTGATGCCGTTCGTCCATACCCGGCATGGTCCGGGCTGGGACGGCTGGCAGGTGTGGCCCTTGTTCGGCTGGGAGAAGAAGGAGATCGGATGGACGACCAACCACCTGGGTGACCGGGTGGTTTCCCCGGGTGGCGGGAAGGTGTTTGCCCTCTGGCCCTTCTTCTTCGATGAGAAGCTCCGACTCGGTACTCCACAGGCCACGACCAACTTCGCCATCCTGCCGTTCTACTCCCGGCAACGCGGCACGAACCTTCACCAGACCTCGGTGCTCTGGCCCTTCTTCAGCCGGACGGAGGACCGCTCCAAGGGCTTCGTGGAATGGGGCGCGCCCTGGCCGTTCATCGGCTGGGCGGACAGCACCAACAAGATGTCCAGACGGTTCTTCCCGTTCTACGGCGTGGCCAAGGCCCCGGGCGTTGAGTCGCGACTGGTGATGTGGCCCTTCTACACGCATCGGAAGGCCGAGAACGGCGCAATGCGGCGCGACCGCTGGCGCACGGCGTTCTTCCTGTACGACGACGTCCGGCTGCAGAGCAAGGAGGACGGTCGCTATCGCCGGGAACGGGCTTTGTGGCCCTTCTTTGTCTGGAAACGGGACCTCGATGGACGGGAACGGCTCCAGGTGTTGGAGCTGTTCGAGACCTTCTTCCGGAACCGGGAGTCGGTTCAGCGGAACTATTCCCCCCTCTGGGCCCTGTACCGGGCGGAGAACAATCCCAACACGGGACAGTCGAGCCAGTCCGTCCTCTGGAATCTCCACCGACGTGACGTGTCACCGTCGCAGGTCCGGACCTCCTCCCTCTTCGGCCTGATCCAGACCCTCCGCGGAGAGGACGATCGCCTCCATTGGAGGTGGCTCTGGATTCCGAACGCCCACTTCCACGAGGCCTCGTCCCGAGCGGCGGCTTCCGCCGGACCGCGGGACGCCTCCCCTCCCACCTCGGGATTCCTGGGCGTCGACTCGGCGCGGGGAGCGGAGCGGTTGGAATCCCTGTCACGTCGGCGGGGGGAGGCCCCTTGAATCGGCGCGTTCGGACCGCATTGGCCCTGATCGCTCTTGTGCCGATGCTTGCCCTGCCGGCCCCCGTTGCCGGGATGGGGGTGGGTCTGTTGGCCTTGATGTTGCCGATCGGGATGGCGGTGGTATTCGTCCTCAAACCTCGAACGTCATGACTGCCTCCACCGAAACGGGGCACGGCTCGCGGCCCGGCCAAACCTCGCTTCCTCTCCGAATCAAATCCTGCTCTCCTCACGGCCCGATCCGGGAGTCCTGACGCATGTTCCGAAACATTGGAGAAATGGTGCTGCTGTTCGTCGCCACGGTGAAGGCCCTGCCGTGGGCGTGCCGGGAGCGTCGGAAGATCGCGGAGCAGCTCTTCGACATCGGGAACGCCAGCCTCTTCATGGCCTGTGTCCTGTCCCTCTTCATCGGGGGTGTGCTGTCGCTCCAGAGCGGCCCGGTCCTGGTCGAGAACGGCATTGGTTCCGCCCTCGGCAACCTCGTGGCCATCGCCATGTGCAAGGAACTGGCCCCGGTGATGATGTCGATCCTCGTGGCGGGTCGCGTCGGTTCCGCCATGGCCGCGGAGCTGGGCTCGATGAGCGTCTACCAGGAAATCGATGCCCTCCGGACCCTTGCCATCAATCCGATCCGCTTCCTGGTCCTGCCCCGGGTCATCGCGATCAGCATCGCGGTGCCGTGCCTCGTGGTGTTCTCGAACCTCGTCGGCTGGCTCGGCGGGGCCTTCGTGGCCGCCCACAACGACCGGATCGCCGTTCCGGCAGAGACCTTCTTCACCAGCCTCCGGGAAGGCGTCGATCCCGGGGACGTCGTGAATGGACTCATCAAGTCCTTCTTCTTCGCCCTGTGCGTCGGGGTCATCTGCTGCCACCAAGGACTTACCACCCAGGGCGGCCCCCGCGGGATTGGCCGGAGTGTGACCAAGGCCGTGGTCAACTCGCTCGTCCTGATCCTGATCCTCGACTACATCCTGACCCGGTTGCTCCTGCCGTTCGACAACGGATTTTTCGCGTGACCATGTCCGATTCCCGCTCCACAGGCATCCCGCTCAAGGTCCGGAACCTCCGGAAATCCTACGACGGACGCATCGTGCTGCAGTCGATGGACCTCGACATCGCCGCGGGGGAGATCTTCGTGCTGATGGGGCCGAGCGGCTCCGGGAAGTCGGTGTTCCTGCGCCATCTCATCGGGCTGGAGGCGCCGGACGCCGGAGAAATCCTTGTCGGCGGGGAACGGGTCGGACCCGACATCGACCAGACCCGACATCGGCTCGCCATGGTGTTCCAGAGTGGAGGGCTGCTGAATTCCCTGACGGTTGAGGAGAATGTGGGGCTCTATCTCCGCGAACATCGCCTCAAGGCCCCGGAGGAGATCAGCCGGATCGTCCTCGAGAAGCTCGCCTTGGTTCGACTGGGCCCCAGCGATGCGGCCAAGTATCCGTCAGAACTTTCCGGCGGTATGCGCAAGCGGGTGGCGATCGCCCGGGCGCTGGTCATCGAGCCCCAGCTGATCCTCTATGATGAACCGACGAGCGAGCTGGATCCCTTGGTCTCGCTCACGATCGGTCGCGAGATCCTGAACCTCAACCGCCGGATCGGCGCCACCAGCGTTGTGGTCACGCACCACGTCGATCTCGCGATGGGCATCGCCGATCGCATCGCGTTCCTTTCCGAGGGATCCATCGTCGCCCTCGGCACGCCGGAGCAGATCCGCTCCAGCACATTGCCCTTGGTTCACCAATTCCTGAACGCGGAGTTCAAGGAGGCCTGAGACCTTTCACGTCGCATTCATCCTGCATACCCATCCATGAAATCCTCGCTCGAGACCCGTCTGGGCATGTTCTTCGCCGTGGTCACCATCGCCGGCTTCATCCTGTTCGAGATGCTAGGCGGGGCGAACGTCTTCAACCGGGGAACCGTCTACCGGGCTCGGTTCAGTTCCGCCCGCGACCTCAAGGTGGGCGACCCGGTCAAGCTCTCCGGGGTCCCGGTGGGACGGGTGAAGTCGGTCGCCGTGGTGGGCAATCGCGTCGAGGTGGGGCTCCAGGTCGACCCCAAGGCGCCGGTGCGGACCGACAGCGTCGCGGCCATCCAGTTCACGGGCCTGATGGGACAGAACTTCGTCGCCCTGACCTTCGGGGGTGAGAACTCCCCGCTTGCCGTCGCCGACACCCTGCTGCAGTCCCGGGAGCAGGCTGATCTGTCGGATCTCATGACCCGGTTGGACAACGTCGCCAGCGGCGTCGAGGGCCTCACGAAGAGCTTCAGCGGCGAGGAAATCAGCAAGCTGTTCGGTCCCCTGACCGACTTCATGAAGCAGAACCAGTCCAACATCACGACGATCGTCGCCAACATGCGGGACGTCACGTCCGAGATGGCTCAGGGACGGGGTTCGATCGGTCGGCTGCTGAAGGATCCGGCGCTCTTTACGGCCGCGGTCGGCACTATGAACCACCTCAACGACGCGGTCTCCGACGTGAAACCGCTCACCCAGGAGGCGCGGGGGATGATGACGGATCTCCGCAGCGTGGTTGGGAAAATCGAGAAGGGCGAAGGCACAATCGGGAAGTTTCTCTCCGACCCCTCCCTCTTCAACCAGGCCAACGGGGCCGTGGGCAACCTCCGGGAGATCCTCGAGAAGATCAACCGGGGCACCGGATCGATCGGAGAACTGGTCAACGACAACGCCTTCCTCAAGAACGTGAAGCTGACCCTCCAGAAGGTCGACAAGGCCACCGAGACCCTCGAGGACACCGGTCCGATCAGCGTGATCGGCACCGCCGTGGGCGTGCTGTTCTAGGAAGGAATCGGTCGGGTCGAGAGGTGCCGGCGGTTCCGCCAAGCGGTGCGCCGGATCTACGGCCTGTCCAGAATGGTGCGCAGCGGCTTTACAGAGGTCTCGGTTGAGTATGGATTGGGTTGAGTGGACCGTTTTCAGGATTTCCCGATAGGGCTGCTTTTAGGTGGCCCGAGATAACGTAAGGAAAAATGAAAACGACACTGCGTTACCTCCTCTTTCTTCTTCTCGGATATTCACTAGGGACGCTCGGCTCGCTGGTGGATCTCTCAAAACAACGCGACCGAGCCCTGGAGTTTATCGGCGCAAACCCGCCGGGTAGAAATTACAAAGGACTCGAGCCGATCGTTGGGACGCCTTCCGAGATTCAGGCGAAGCTGGATTCGTTGCGGGAAATTCATCCTTCCACCGAAAGCCAACGCCGTGACGAGCTGTTCATGATCACCGCATTCCAATGGCTCAAAGGTGAGGCTGACGAACGCATGCGCAGTGTTCGCAGTCGCGGTCAATCCTTGGCCTGCGTCACATTGGTTCTGCTTGGGATGTCGTTTTGGGCCTTACCCAGGCATGGGAAAACCTGACGAAAACAGGTGAAGTTCTGCGAAGCGAGAGCCCGCGTTGAGGGGACTCCGGAATCCATGCCTGTGTCACCGTACCATTCCACCTGGCAGTCCCTCCGCCTGGGTGTCGATGAGGCGCCGCGACCCATCAGCGGGATCCACATCGTGGTGGGGAGCCATTCCGGGATCGAATGTGATCGCGGCCAGGGAATTTCAGGTTCTCGGGCTTGCTATGGTTTAATATCGGGTGGCATTTTCGGTGGCTGTGGGTAGATTCACCCTACGAGTTTTTTAGTCCTCTGCGGAGCATGAGCTGGTTGTGGGTCCCAATTCCGTCGGTCGGGACCCGGTCAACCGGATCCTGATCGAGCACCCGAGCGTGTCTGGATTCCATGCCGAGATCTCCGTGCTCGATGGGGGAAACCGGGTCTGGGTGAGGGATCTTGGGTCGACGAACGGGACCCTGATCTCAGGGCGGACCATCAATGAGGGCGAACTGCGTCCAGGGGAGGCGCTGAGGATCGGCGACGTAGAGATGACGCTAGAGGTCGAAACGGTGGAGGTACGGATCCCGTCGATGACACCGGCTGCGGCCACCGCAGCGTTCGGAGTGGATCACGTTCTGGCGGATGGACTCCCGCCTGTTGTCGGAATCCGGAACTCCCCGCGAGCCATTAGCCCATCGAGGGATGTCAGGCGGTCCTCCAGTGCCCGGCGAGATTCCACGTCTCGAGCCTGCGTGCGACCCGGCTGACGGGAAACCACTCGAGGGCGCTACTCTTCTGCCCCCATTGCAACGCTAAGTGCGAACCCATCCCGAGGCTGGCTGTGAAACCGAAGGAAAAAGGACTCCTCAGCCGGATCGCCGACACGGTCCGACTGGGATTCCGACGCTGAGGTCGATGACGGTCACTGGGCCGGGACGATCTTCCAGACGCGTCCCTTGCCCGGGGTCAATCCGTTGCTGCCGTTGGTCAGCACATAGAGTTCCCCGTCGCGGTCCTGTCCAAAGCCCGTGATGTAGGCCCCAAAATTCTGGGGTTGGATGACCTGCACCGGGGTGATGGTCCAGCGGGCGCCGGTCTCGGTAGGACGTTGGGCGGCCAGGACGACGCCCTGGGGCATTCCCCAGTTCCGGCTCCAATCCCCGAAGACGTAGTGGCCGACGAGTTCCGGAAGGGCCTTGCCGCGGTAGACGTAGCCTCCCGTGATGCTGATGCCGAAGGCCTCAGGATCCTTCTTCGCACCGGGGTGCCGGTACTGGAGGATTGGATCGATCAGCGGTTCACCCCGGGCCCCAGTGGTCGGGACGGTTCCGGGGGGCTTGTTTGGCGTCTTCGCGTCGAACGCCACGGTGGCCTCCTTGAGCGACCAGCCGTAGTTGCCACCCTTCGTGACGATGTCGACCTCCTCCAAAAGATTCTGTCCCACATCCGCGGCGAACAGCTCGTGGGTGCCACCGCGATCGAATGACAGACCCCAAACGTTCCTGAGTCCGTAGGCATAGATCTCCGGCAGCCCGGCACCGTCGGTGACGAACGGATTGTCGGCAGGGATGGAGTACGCGGTTCCTTTCCCGGGCTTGTTCACGTCGATGCGGACGATCTTGCCGAGGAGCGTCCGGAGGTTCTGTCCGTTCCCGGACTCGGGGCGCTTGCCCTGGTCGTTGGCGTTTCCGCCATCCCCGACGCTCAGATGGAGCAACCCATCCGGGCCAAAGGCCATGCGGCCGCTGTTGTGGTTGGAGTAGGGCTGGTCGATTTCCAGCAGGATCCGCTCGGAGGTCGGGTCGATGACGAGCGGCTGCTGGGCGGGGAGATGGAACTCGGACAGTCGCAGGGTGCAGTCCCAGTCCTCCGGCGCCGAGGCACGGCGCGGTGCGGTGTAGGTGATATAGACCCGGCGGTTCGACTCGAAGTCCGGATGGAGGGCCAGATCCAGAACGCCCCGTTCATCAAAAGCCCCGTGGTTGATGGGGGACAGCCGGTCGGTCAGATTGAGGATGGGCTCGGTTGGACGCGTCCCGTCCGGATCGATCCGCCACACGTATCCGGGCTGGTCGACCACGAGGCCGGTTCCCCCGGGAAGCTGGGTGTAGGTGAGGGGCTGGGTGAGGCCCTCGGCAACGGGCTTGAGGGCGATCTTCGGCTCCGCGGCCGGCAGGAGGGTGACTCCGGCAATCATGGCGGCGCAGGCGGTGGACAGCGAGTTCATGGTTCGGGAGAGGGTCAGAGTGGACTTGATGCCGCGGTAGCGTCCCCGAGCAATCACTTCGGGGTTGTCTTGGCTTTTGACTCAGGCAATGGCTCAAGGAGGGTCTTCACCTTCTCCAGGAGCTTCTGGTACTTCGCCTGGACCGCAAACCCCATCTTCCGCTCCTCCTCCATCACGGCGTCGTCCTTGCTGATGACACGGTAGGCGTCGGCCGACAGGAGGAAGTCGTCGCCTTCTCCACGGCGCGCGAGCTTGGTCTGGATCCGGTCCCAAAGGCCGGTCTGCCAGCCGCCCCAGACGAGGTTCTGGGTCGAGGTGGCCTGCTTGTCGAAGATCATCCCGTCCGGGGTCCTTCGATCGAGCTTGTATCCCGCCTCCTCCATGACCTGCTCGGTGGCGAGATCGATCGAGGCACGGGAGAAGCCATGGAGCTCAACGGCCGCGTACTTGCCCGCCCCTGCGCCCTTCGGCGGCGTGCTGCAGCCGGACAGCAGCGCCGTGGCGAGGGCCAGAGCGGTCACGGTTCGAGAGAGAGAGACGGTGGAGATCATGCGACAGGTCGGGAGGTTCCGGGGAAGGTCGGGTTGCGGGGTGTCAGGAGTTCTTCAAACCCACGCTGCTGGAGCGCTTTGCGACTTTCCGGCTGGTGAGGACCTTGGTGACGGTACCGGTGGACAGGTACTTGCTCCGTACGGTGTCGAGGATGGCGTCACGGCGATCATAGAGCCGCTTGAGCTTCCGGGGCTTCACCCGGGCGGTGACGTAGGCGGTGAGGAGGGGCAGGGCGATGGTGCTGTCGGTGTAGCAGACCACGGAGTCGGGAAGCTTGTCGGGGTCGACCTTGCCCCAGCTGACGGCCTCGGCCGGGGTGGCGCCGCTCAGTCCGCCGGTGTCGGGCCGGGCGTCGGTGCACTGGAGGAAGTAGTCGTGGCCCTTCTCCTGGATGCCCATGACCTCCTGGATCTGGGGCTCGGTCTGCAGCATGAAGTTCTTGGGGCTGCCGCCGCCGAGGATCCACACGCTCGAGGTCAGGCCACCGGACTTTGCGGCGTACACGATGCCGGCGGTCTGGTTGACGTCCCGGTTCACATCGAACATCAGGCCCGATCCGCGCAGCGCCATGGCGGCCACGTTCATGCCGATGCTCGAGTCGCCGGGGCTGCTGGTGAAGATGGGCACACCGCACTCGTAGGCGGCCGCGAGGACCGAGCTGTCCTTCAGGCCGAGCCGACGTCCGCGCTCGCTGACGTACTTGCCCAGCAGGTAGTGGAACTCGTCGGTGCCCATCGGACGCTGGAACTCGGGCCCCTGGATGACCTCCCGGATGAAGGCATCGGTGTCGAGCAGCACGTTGTAGTCGAACAGCACGTCATAGATCCGGATGACACCGTCCTTGTGGAGCTCGACGTCATTCAGGAACGGCGACCCGCTGTGGAGGTGCATGTCGAGGCCGAAATGCAGATCGTGGTAGAGGTTCGCGCCGGTTGAGATGATCCAGTCGACATAGCCTCCGCGGATCAGCGGAATCAGGCAGCTCTTGCCGAGTCCGGCCGGGGTGAGGGCGCCGGTGAGGGACAGGCCTATGGTGCCGTTCTTCGGGAGCATCTTCCGCGCAAGCAGCTGTGCCGCCTCGCGCAGGCGTCCGCCGTTGTAGGCGAGCATCGACTGGTCAATCAGGTCGGCAGCAGAGATGTCCTTGCCGATGCCGAAGGGATTGAGGCGTGGGTAGGCGGCGAATTTCTTCGAGAGCGTGTGGGCGGTTTTCCGGCTCATGTCGCCACGAGTGTGGAGAGGCCTGCTTCCCGAGGGAAGACGGCATTCATCCTGCCGTGAACTGGGTTGAAAGTTGCCGCCGCCGGATCGAGGCTCACCCCGTCATGAAGTTCATCCTCACGACGCACAACGTCACCCTCACCGAAGCCATCGAACAGCATGTCCTCATGCGGATCGACAAGCTCGAGCACATCGACCGCTGGCTCGTCGATGCCCGCGTGGGCCTTGAGAAGGACCACACCGGCAAATCACCGGCCAAGGCCTACAAGTGCTCGATCCGTCTTGGGATCCGTGGCAAGGACCTCTACGCGGAGGACCGCGAAGCCGACCTCTACGCGGCCATCGACCTCGCCGTGAAGAAGATCGAGCAGCAGCTCCGCCAGAAGCACAGCCGTGCGAAGGCCAAGAAGAAGTCGGTCGCCGCCCGGCTCAAGGAGAAGGCCCGGAGTTCCGAGGACTGATCCATGCTGATCCGTTCCCGGATCGTCCTGCCGATGACCGCGCCGCCCCTCGAGGACGGCGCGGTTCTGGTTTCTCGGGATCGCATCCGGGCTGTCGGTCGGTTCCACGAACTCCGAGGACTCGACCCGAGCGTGGTCGACCTCGGCGATGCGGTGGTTCTCCCCGGGTTGATCAACAGCCACTGTCATCTCGACTACACCCGCCTGCTGGGACGGTTGGTGCCGCCCCGGACCTTTCCGGACTGGATCAAGTCCATCCTGGCCGCGAAGTCCGAGTGGCAGGAGTCCGACTACGCTGCCTCTTGGCTCGATGGGGCCCGGCAGCTGCTCGAATCCGGGACCACCTCGGTCGTCAACATCGAGTCAGTCCCCGCGATCGTCGCCGGATGCCGTCGGGCCACGCCCTTGAGGGTCTTCTCCCATCTGGAGATGACCGGGGTCCGGAGCGGATCGGATCCGGCATCGATCCTCGACCGTGCCCTGGCCGCGCTGCGCGACCTGGAGCCAGGCAGGGGAGGGCTGGGCCTGTCGCCCCACGCACCCTATTCCACCCTTCCGGCTCTGATCGAGGGGACGGCCTGTCGTGCCAGGGCTGCGGGGATCCGGACGACCACCCACGTCGCGGAATCCTACGCGGAGTCCGAGATGTTCCTCTATCGGCGGGGGCCGATGTTCTCATGGCTGGAACCGCAGCGGCCGATGGACGACTGCGGCATCGGATCCCCGGTCCAGCACCTGGAGCGCCACGGCCTACTCGGTCCGGACCACATCGCGGTCCACGCCAACTACCTCTGGGATGGGGATGTGGAACGCCTCGCCCGGTCGGGCACGCACGTCGTGCATTGCCCGACGAGTCACGACTACTTCGGACATCAGCGGTTTCCGCTGGAACCCCTCAGGTCGGCGGGGGTGAACCTCACGCTGGGCACCGACAGCCTCGCCTCAACCCGGGTGGTTCCGGGACGTCGGATCACGCTTTCCCTGCTGGCCGAGGTGCGGGAGTTCCTATCGAAAAACTCCCTGGTGTCGCCGCTGGAGGCTCTGGGTTGGATCACCGTCCATGGAGCCCGGGCTCTGGGGTTCGACGGACGGCTCGGGGAACTGTCGCCCGGGGCCTTGGCCGACCTGATCGCCATCCCGCACTCGGGCGCGGTCGAGGACGCCGCCGAAGCCGTGGTGAACCATGCGGGATGCGTCTCCGCGAGCCTGATCGATGGCGAGTGGGCGATCGCTCCCGAGGAAGGTGTCCGATGAGTGATGGAACGCGGCGTGTCGCGTTAGTGACCGGTGCCGCGGGAGGGCTCGGCACGGGGATTGTGGCGGAACTTGCCCGCCAGGGCTGGTCGGTTGCCGCGGGATGGCATCGCCGTGAACCCAGCCCGGCTGTCGGTGACGTGTTTGCGGTGCAGCTGGACGTTACCGATGTCGGCTCGGTGTCGCGGGCGGTCGACTCGATTCTCGGGCGATGGGGGCGCATTGACCTGCTCGTGAACAATGCCGGGATCGTTTCGGATGCCCTGATTGCCCGGATGGAGGAACCGATGTGGGATCGGGTCCTGGATGTGAATCTCAACGGAGCGTTCCGCTGCGCGAGGGCGGTTGCACGGCCGATGATGCGTCAGCGCGAAGGCCAGATTCTGAACATCACGAGCCATGGGGGCCGGGTGGGCAGAGCCGGCCAGGCGAACTATGCGGCGTCGAAGGCTGCCTTGTTCGGGCTCACGCAGTCCCTCGCACGCGAACTCGGCTCACGGAACATCCGGGTCAACGCCGTCTCTCCAGGGTTTCTCAGGACCGGACTGGTTGCAGATCTGACCGAGGAGCAGCTGGCGGCCCATGCCACGGCGAACACCTTGGGGCGCTTGAATGAGATCGCGGAGGTCGCCCGGTTCGTGGTCTTCCTGGCGGGGATGCGGAACGTCTCGGGCCAGATCTTCCAGTTGGACAGTCGCATCACGCCCTGGACCTAGCTGTTTTGGGGAGGTCTGGGTGCGCGTGGTGCCCTCTGGGACACATTTACGCTCCCTTTACAATTCTCACGAGGAGGCGCACACGGCCTTAACAGAGGGGGCGTCTGCTGTAGGTGAAGCGCGACGACATGAGTCGCCGCCACAAACAAAAACCAAAACGCAGCATCCCATGAACACCATCAAGAACAGCCTCCTCGTGGCCGCGCTCGCGGTCAGCTCCCTCAGCCTCCTCGCCGACGACTCCGGTGCGGGTCCCGAATCCCGTGGACCGCGCGGACCCCGTGGCGGTGGACGAGGTGTGCCGCCGATCGTGGCGGCCATCGACACCAACCGGGACGGCGTCCTGGATGCCACCGAGGTTGCCAACTCGGCCGCCGCGTTGGGTGCGCTCGATACCAACAACGACGGTGCCCTGACCCGGGATGAGCTGATGCCGAAGGGTGGCCGGGGTCCGGGACGTCCGGAGGGCGCCCCTGAGGGTCGGCCTGGTCCGGGTCGCCCGCCGTTTGTGGGAGCCCTCGACGCGAACGAGGATGGAACGCTCGACGCCACCGAGATCGCCAATGCCCCCACGGTCCTCGCGGCCCTCGACAAGAATGCCGATGGCTCCGTGACCCGCGACGAGATGCGTCCCGAAGGGGGGCGCGGTCCGGGCCGTCCGGAGGGAGCCCCGGAGGATCGCCCTGAGGGTGGCCGTCCCGGCAAGCGGGGTCCCGGTGGCCGTCCCGGTCCCCGTCCGACCCCTCCCGCCGAGTGATCGGAAGCCGGTTGGGTGATCCCGGACGGATCCCTGAACCCCAGGCGGTCCCGGAGTCAGCTCCGGGACCGCTTTTTTCCAGCCAGCACTGCCGGTTTCGGAGCCGGTGCTCCAGTCGAGGTCGCCTGGTTAATCCGGTGCGCCGCAAAGCCCGCCCCGAATCCGTTGTCGATGTTCACGACGGTGAGTCCGGAGGCGCAGGAATTGAGCATGCCCAGCAGAGCCGTGATGCCTCCCATGTTGGATCCGTAGCCGATGCTGGTGGGAACCCCGATCAACGGACGTGCAACCAGTCCGCCCAAGACGCTGGGCAGGGCGGCTTCCATGCCGGCCACGACGATGATCACCGAGGCCTCCTGGATCTCTGGCAGCCGGGCCAGGAGGCGGTGGAGTCCGGCGACGCCGACGTCGTAGATACGTCGGACCCGGGATCCGAGGAACTCTGCCGTCAGCGCAGCCTCCTCGGCCACTGGGACGTCGCTGGTGCCGGCACAGACGACGGCGACCAACCCCTGCTGATCCGCGGTGGGGGTCGGACCCACGACGAGGAGCCGGGCCTCCTCGTGGTGGAGGGCCTTCGGAAAGTGTTTCCGGAAGGCGACGGCATGTTGAGGGGTGATGCGGGTGACCAGAACCCGTCGGCTGGCGGCCACCAGGCGGTCGGCAATAGCCACCACCTGTGATGGCGTCTTGCCCGCCCCGAAGATCACCTCGGGGCAGCCCTGTCGCAGTTCCCGGTGGAGATCCACCGCGGCAAAGCCCAGCTGGGCAACCGGAGCGGATTGGAACTGTCGCAGGACCTCCTCGGGCGTGGTGTCTCCCGCGGCGAGGCGTTCCAGCATCTTCAAGGCATCGGTGGGTGTCATAATTTTATCGGGAGGTTCGCATCGTTTTACCTGAACTTCCACAAGCTGATGGCGACTTGGGTCCTACCTTAGCCTCCGATCCGTTGACGATTACTCAGTTGTAAAAATCTTTTTAGGGGCGGCCAGCGAGGCAGTCATTTGTTCTACCAAGGCGGTGCTTCTTCTGATGGGTTGCTGGAAACCAGGAGATTTCGTGTGTGCATCAATCTTCGAAATCCTAAGCCCGTGGGGGTGGTGAAGGTCATTGCAAAGTCTGTTTTGATAACTGTGGGCCGGTCTTCGACCCGTGAGCCAATCGGCACGTGTTTCGGACGAACTGGACTGGTCGCCTTATTTTCGAGCACTCAACCGGTGAAAATCTGAAGACGTACCGGACTCCTCCTCGTGATCGAATTGATCACCAGCCTTTCGTCGGTGCCCAAGCCGTTGAGTTTTGGCCCCACCTAACCGGTGCCGATTTAGCGGGGCAGCGATCTGACTGCCGTATCTTGTTATTCCTCAACAATTGCCCTGTAGAACATAGAGGGCGATTCAGGCGAGAGTGGAAGCTCTACAGAATCTGGAAGCGTGTGTCGGGACTGGGTCACCCAGTCGACTAGGTCCCTGCTGAACTGGATGGCCACACCAGTTCCAACTGTCCCTCTAAGCTCAAAACGGAGACGGTCCCCTGTAACGAGGGCTGGTTCCGACAAGACGGGCAAAGGTTTGGCAAAGGCCGAGGCAAAAATGTCCATCTCCCGGTTGTAGTCGCCTCGTGCGAGGTCTCCAGAACGAGAATGGAAAACCGCCACCTGACCGTCTTGGTCTATCAATGGATTGGACGCTCCGTGTTTTCGGACTGAAGTCAGGCCTAGGCGGCTTGAAAGCCGCGTGACCTCCCTAGTCACACGATTCCGGAGGAACACATCCGAGACATGGTTGGTGTCTGACTCAACGAGGTCGCTGGCATCGCTTCGAAACACGATATATTTGCCATCCGCCGTAAGGGCTGGTCTGTCGGAGGCTCCGTTCCCCGCCTCCTTCGAGGACAGCGAGGTGCTCTCTCGACTTAGAATCCCGGAGTCGACATCGAACGTAAAGACGTCCGTAACACCGTTGGTGTCGCTCAGTCCTGGAGGTGTGAATACGGAGTCAAATGCCACGACTCGCCCATCGGTCGAAATCGATACGTTGTTGAAAGGCTTGAGTACGCCATTCGGAGCGACGGCGATTGGCCAGTTGGTTCCCGCCGCGAGGTCGTGCCAGTGGACGATGGTTTTCTGGTCCGGGTTGGTTCCCTGTCTTGCCAGCGTGGCAAGCCGCCTGCCGTCACGACTTAGGCTAAGGGCGGTCACCCGGATGCCGGTCGTCAGTTGGCGGGGAACGCCAGTGGAAACGTTGTACTCCTGGACGTTCGGGCCACTGAGGAAAACGACCTTGGACCCTTCATCGTCCATCGCTGCGGAAAATGTGCCAAGGCTTTCCTCGGAACCCGGATTCGCTAGGCGGTCACTCACCTGCAGTGTTCTCCGCGCGGCAAGGATCCTCAGAAAGAGCTTGGTTCGTGTATCGGAAGCCCCCGCACCGTGGACCAGGTTGGTGGCGGCGCTTTCAAATGTGACGCGCTCGCCATCCGCGGATATCTGCGGATTGAATGCCGCATGTGACGCAACCCTGCTCCCACCGTCCTCAGCACTCGCGAGGACGGTAGTGCCGGATTCGATATCCCGAACATAGATGGCTCGACCGGGTGGCGTGGTGCCGAAAACCAGGTTCGTGGCTGTGCTCACAAAGACCACCCGTTTCCCACTGGCGGATATCTTGGGTTGCCATGAGTCCGCTGCTGGGGACATCCCATCCAGACCGACACTGACCAAATGGTTTTTTCCAGCGACGAGGTCCCGGATGAAGACATCCCTTCGACCATTGCTATCATTGCCAACCAAATTGTCGGCTGTGCTGGTGAAAACCAGCCATCGTCCATCATCGCTGAGGCTACCCGACCCAAGTATGCTTGGTCCGGCTCCCGTGTTGGAACTACGCTCCGGGTGCCGTCGACTTACCAATTCGGCCTGCTCAAGGGTCGCTGGAGCCAAGAAGACGTCGCTGGACCGGTTCATGTCGGGAATCCCTGGCAATACCGCAGTGGTCTGGAAAAGCAGCGAATCACCCCGAGGGCTGAAGACAGGTGCCAAAAGTGGGAAGTCCATTTGGATGTTCGGGAACAGTGTCCGGGTCTGCCCGCTGGCCAACTCACGGACATAAAACCGCCACCCCCCCTGCGAGTTGATCCCTGCCGCCGGAACTGCTGCATCCGTCTGAAAAGCGATCCGTGTTCCATCAGGGCTCAAGACCGGCGACCAGGTTCCAGAAGGCTCTGGAAATTGAGGCTGTCCATCAGTCACCCACCCATCCAGGGTCCGCGGTCCCATCGACGGGCTCCAGAGATGGACTCGGAGAGGCTCGGATTCCCCAGCCTTTGCCTCAAACGCCACCCGGTGCCCATCTTCCGACATCACCGGACCTGAGGCATCTGCGGTCCCGACCGGCGGCGATGTAAAAAGGTCTGCTGAGATTCGAATCGCAGGCATCTCTGCCCCCAAATCGATCCACCAAACGCCATCTGCTGGACCGACCGAATCCCTCAAGTGCCGCGTTCGAAAGGCAAGTTGGCGCCCGGTGGCGCTCAGCACGGGGTTGTAGGTAGTTACAGGGGCCACCAAGTCCATTGGTCTCGGTCCGGGCAACTCGATGCGACGGGTTCGACCTGTGGTGCGGGACCAAATAACAAGGTCAGTTTTCATTCCCGTTCCACCTGAGGTGACGTTCGTCGCCCCACTCTGATACACTACGAGATCGCCGTCGTGACTAAGGACTCTGCAGCTCGATGGCCTGCTGGAAATTGCATCCTCGAGTTCGACATCGATCGCTGTGATCAGGTCCGTCTCCCGATCCCAAAGATACACATTGTGGGTTCGGTTTGTGTCGGTGGTCGAAGTGAGATTCGACGCAGAGCTGTCAAACGCCACCCATCTTCCATCCCCAGAGATAAGTGGGGCGAACGATTCCGCATCTCCGGGCACGCCTTTAGGAGTGTGGGATACCAGTCGAGTGACTCCGGTTTCGATATCACGAAAAAAGACGTCCTCAGCGCTGTTCGTGTCGCCTGGAACGAGGTTGGAGGCCCGGCTTGAGAAGGTAACCCACCTCCCGTTGGTTGAGACGCTGAACGACGTCGCGGGTCCATCGCCACGTCCATCAGTGCCGCTCCCGACGCTCACCCGAACGATGACACCCGCCATCAAGTCGCGTCTGAAAACATCGCTAAATCCGTCAGCCTGGTCATCCAGGACCAGATTCCCGGCATCGCTGAGAAAAAAAGCAAAGCGACCATCACCGCTGAAGACCGCCGCACCGGAATCGGCAGACGCTGTCTCGCCCTCAGCCGTAGAGGTGGAAATAGGTAGGGTGTTCCTCGGTTTTTCGGGCGGTGAGGTTTGGGGGAAGGTACGCCCGGAAAGTCCGAGCAGGATCAGGAAGAATAGCCAATGACGAACCTTCATGGGGTTGTGTGGGGAGCAGCTTCAGCGCAACTGGGATCCATGGAGACCGAGCCAAACGGCGTCAGGATCATCCGGTGCCGGGACGAGGGCTTTGACATAAATGCCCGCGGTGACGGGTTGGACCACCCTCGGGCCAATCCATCGGTGCAATTCCGCATGGCCGTCTGCGAACCCGAAGTGGGCACCCCGTTCATGAAACGCTGCTGGGGTATCGATGATGCGGGCCACACTGGGGCGCCGTGCGCCCGTCGGATCTGTCGCAAAGGAAGCGTCATTGATGCTCCCCGGGTGCTCTTCTGCGAAGACGAATGTTGCCGATGGGGCGGTGAAGTCGTCCGCTCTTCTATAGGTCGGAAAGGAACCTCCCCAATCCGTTGAGTCAGCGCCGACGTGTGAATTCATTGAGACCGAGCGTATCCGATGTCTCCAACCCAGACTGATCTGGGTCGTCGATACATAACGATCTGAAGGGCACAGGAACACCCTGGGATCCTTTCCCACATAGGGACGGAACTCGGGGGTCAGGACCGTGTTTCCGTTGGTGTTCCCTGGGTTTGATCCCCAATCGAGGTTTCCTTCTCCCCACAGTGACTGCGGTGGGAATCCTGGCTTGTGTCGCAAGAGAAACCGATTGTCCTGTGAATGTTCCGACCACGCCTGGATCACCTGTCGTTGGTTGCTCAGGCAGGCGTACGATTCAGCGGCGGAGCGGGTGGTGCTACCGCTGCACACGACCAGAAGGGCCAGCAGCGAGACCATTGACAAAACTCCGATTAGATCTGACCGGGTAAATGCCAGGCACAAAACCGGGGATCGAGAGATTTTCATAGGATGATGAGGGCCAAGGATAACCACGGTCTCCCGCGCGTCGAAGCCCCGGATTGCGTTTTGTAGTGGAATCCTCACCCCTCGTGTCCCCGATACGACGTGGACCGTCGAAAGACATCCTGGCGATTAGGAACAAATCAAAGAATCAAGATGCGTTGATTTTACATATTGACCTGCACGGCTGGGTGCGGGCAGGTTCGGGACATGATTCGGGACATCCATGATCTTCACGTGGAGGCGGCGGCCTCCGGCAAGCCTGCGATCTCGGTGGAATTCTTCCCGCCCAAGACGGAGGAGGGGGAGCGGACGCTCTTCGCCACCACGCTTCCGGAGCTGATGAAGGTGAATCCGTCCTACTGCTCCGTCACGTATGGTGCGGGTGGGAGCACGAAGGAGAAGACGATCTCAATCGTGGAACGGATTCAGAAGGAGTTCGACCTCACGACCATGATGCACCTGACCTGCGTGAACGCGACGCGGGCGGAGCTGCAGGACGTGATCGAGGATGCCCGGCGGCGCGGGGTTCGGAACATCCTGGCCCTGCGTGGGGATCCTCCGGGGATGTCGGGTCCCTGGGTGAAGACCGAGGGCGGCTTCGAATATTCCAGGGAGCTGGTGGCGTTCCTTAAGGAGCTCGGCGGGTTTGCCATCGGCACCGCGGGGTTTCCGGAGGGTCATGTGGCCCAGACCCGCGGAAAGCAGGTCGACTGGGAACACTTGGCCGACAAGGTCCGGGCCGGCGCGGACTTCGTGGTGACCCAGCTGTTCTTCGACAACGACGACTACTTCGCCTTCCGGGACTATCTGGTCCAGCGCTGCGGGGTCACAGTACCCATCATCCCGGGTCTTCTCCCGGTGGTGTCGCGCAACCAGACCAAGAAGTTCACCCAGCTCTGCGGGGCCCGTCTGCCCGAGGCGTTCCTGTCCCGCCTGGAGGCGCTCGGGGATGACGATGCCGCGGTGACGGACTTCGGCGTGGACTACTGCTCCCAACAGATCGAGGGCCTGCTCCGCGGCGGCGCGCCCGGGGTCCACTTCTACACGCTCAACAAGGCCCACTCCACAGCCCGCGTGATCCGCAACCTGGGGTTGGCCTGAACGGCGGAACCGTCCGCTACTGCACCGCGAGCAGCTCCGTCTCGGTCCAGGCGTCCTCGCGTTCGGAGTGGCGATCCCGGATCGCCTTCACGCTGGAGGACTTCACCGGTTCGGCCGTATGGCCCCATTCCCGTCGGATGAAGGTCAGAAGGTCGGCCAGCTGTTCGTCGCTCAGGGCGGGGGCGAAGGCCGGCATGGCCAGATTCCAGGTCACGCCCTTCACGGTCAGGGCATCCCGGACCCCATGGAGTCCGATCCGGATCAGGCGCCCCTCGTTCCCGGTGGTCCATTCGGAGTCGACCAGCGGCGGTGCCAGACCTTCCTGGCCGCGACCATGCGGTTGATGGCAGGCGCCGCAGATGAGGGGATAGAGATCCCTCCCGCGACCGAAACTCGCCTCCTCGTCCGATGTCAGGGGTCGGGTGGCAGGCTTCGCGGCCAGACCTGATTTGCCGGGCCAGGCGATGAGCGGCTCCGCCTTGGCGAGGCGCTCCTTCACGGCGGGATCCTCCAGCTTCCGCATCTCGGCCCAGACCCGGGGTTCCTGCGCAAAGTGGATGGGCTTCACCGGGGGGGCGGACTGTCCCTTCTTGGCTGGCGCGGGAAGAATCGTCAGCAGCCCGTCGAGCATCGCCAGTTGCTGCCAGTCCCCGGCCTGCTTCGAAGCCGCCAACTCCAGCAGATCTTCAATGCGTTCCGGCTTCCCCTCGACGGCGATGCACTGCGCCAGTCCCTGCAGGAGCTGGACGTGTCCCGGCTGGGTCTGGGAGCAGTTCGGGTCCCCGACCAGGGCGTCGAGGAACTCGAGCTCCCGTCCCCCCAGACCGCTAAGTGCCGCGCTGAGACGCAGCGCATCGGGCGCGCTGTTCATGAGAAGGGCCCGCATCACGGCGTCCGCCGTTTTCGTCTTGAGCTGCCCGAGCGTCAGCAGCAGCTGGAGCTGTTCCTCGGCCGGGACGAAGCCCGCCTGTCGGTAGAGCAGGTTGTTGGCCTTGGCCTGATGCGGGGTGCTGACCAGGAAGGGTTCCAGAAGACGGAGACTGGCGGATCGGACCCGGCCGTCGCTGTCGGAAAGGGATCCCTCAAGGGTTGGTAGATCCAGGCCCCCGAGGCCCTCGAGGGTCCAGAGCGCCTGGAGACGTCCGAGTGGCGAGGGGTTCTTGTCCGCCCGGGTCAGCGCGCGCAGTGCCGGGATCGCCGTGGGATCCGCCTGCTGGACCAGGTTGCGCTGGGCCGCATCGCGCCAGAAGCCGTTGGGATGGGACACCCGTGCGAGCCACTGGTCGGTGCTCGGCTTGGCCCCGAGGGCCTGGTTCCGGTCGATCGGACGATCGGTCCGCACGATCCTCCAGATGCGGCCCTGGTCGACCGGCTGGAACAGGTTCCGGGACGCCAGCTGCTTGCGCAGGTAGCTCGTGAGGTAGATCCGGTGCTGGATCAGACCGCGGTAGAAATCGACGACGTAGAGGGCGCCATCGGGACCGTTGGCGAGATTCACCGGACGGAACCGCTCGTCGGTCGAGGTCAGGAACTCCGATTCCGGGTGGGCGTTGGTCGCGGTGAGCATCCCGGCGCGTCCCTGGACGAGTTCCCGCCGCACGAAATTGCCCGTGGGTTCGCAGAGGAAGGCGTCCCCGACGTAGTCCGGTCCGAACTGGTCACCCCGATAGACCACGGGTCCGCAGGCCCCGGTGAACGAGGCGAGCCGCCCCTCGGGCGAGAGCTGTCCGGGCTGATAGCCCCGGTTGACGCCGGGGTTCACACGCGCCGGGAAGGTCTTCATGCTGCGCTCGATCTGCTGGTTGGCCCCAACGGCAGCGCGCAAGTTCGGATTCCGAGCAAGGTAGGCGCTGGGGACGAGATCGGCCCGGAGCGGATCCGAGTTCGAGTTGTAGTAGAGGCGGCCGACATCGTCTTGGGTGAGTCCCCACTGGCCCCGGAAGATCGTGTCCTCCGCGACCCAGTTCGTGGGGTGGCCTTTCCAACGATAGCGCTGGGTGTGGTTGGCCGAGTAGACCCAGTTGTCGAGGGCCCACATCAGGCCGTTGCTCGCATGCTCCGGGTTCGACTTCGCCCCCAGGGTCGGATCGTTCTGGGTCGCATAATCCGAAAGCACCAAGGTCTTCTCGTCGGCCTTGCCATCCCCATTGGTGTCCCGCGCGAACCAGACCTTGGGCGGCTCCGCCACCAGGGCTCCATCCCCGATCAGCATCACCGTCCGGGGCATCACAAGATGGTCGAGGAACACGGTGCGGCGGTCCATCCGGCCGTCGTGGTCGGTGTCGGTGAGGATGACGATGCTTCCGTTGGGCTCCGTCTCCCCGGTGCCGTCGGGATTCCGCATGTAGCCGGTCATCTCGACCACCCACAGACGACCCTGGGGATCGAACTGCATGGCGACGGGGGACTGTACCAAGGGTTCGGCAGCGACGAGCTCGGCCCGGAACCCGTCGGGCAACCGGAATGTCTGGGCCTCCTGTTCCGGGGTGAGCAGGGGGGCTGCTGGAATCCGGTCCTCCGGGACAACCTCCTTCTGGACCTCGCCGGCACGGTCGCCGCTCTGCGCCAGGAGGGCTGCTTGTGAGAGGATCAAGCCTGCGAGGAGAGCGGCGGTGGCGTGTCGTTGAAGTCTCACGATGCGATCAAGGACGGATGGAGCGGTTGCTGGCTTCGAAAAGTCGTTTGGCTGGACCCACAGAATTACGGTTGGGATCTCGGGATTGCAACCGGTGGGAGGGGATTCTTCGGATTGGATCGGGACGTATGGTTGGCACTTACCGGTCCAGAGGTGGATCTGTCGGTTGATTGCCGTGCGTGATTCATCAACCGTCTCGGACCGCTCCCGATCTGGGGATCTCCCGGTCGGTCATCGCCGCCATGAATCCACCGCCCAGATCCTCTGTGAAATGCCTCTTCGGGCGGGTCTGGTCCGGCGGAACCTCATGGGTGGCGTCCCTGGCGGTGTGCCTGGCGGTGAATTTAATCCAAGTTGCTGGGAGTCCCCCCGCCATGGCGCCGGCGGCACCCAGGCTCCTGGGGGGCGAGGAGGCGATCCGGGCGCTGGGGTCCCGTCTCCCGGCGGTCGCCCGGGCCCATCGGCGCAGTCCGGACCAGCTGGCGCTTCAGTTCCGGGTCGATCCCACGCTCTCCGTGGATCCCTCGGGACGACTTCTCTATTCGGATCCCGCTCCCCAGGGGCTCCTGCCGCCCTCCGCCGGCTCTGGCGGCAGCTCTCCGGTACCCTTGGAAGACACCTTCCGGCTCCATAGCCGGCCGGGATCGCAGCGCATCGTTTACCTCGATTTCGACGGTCACTTCATCTCGGGAACGATCTGGAACACCTACTATTTCAGCGGGCATGACCTGCTGGCCCCTCCCTTCGACCTCGATGGCCGACCGGATTCGTTCAGCGACGAGGAGCGGCGTCGCATCCAGGAGATTTGGTCCCGGGTGGCGGAGGACTACGCACCCTTCGATGTCGACGTCACCACGGAGCTCGCCAGCGAGGATCAGATCCACCGGGTCGATGCCTCGGATACCGAGTTCGGCACCCGGGTGCTCGTCAGCCCCCTGGCCAGCTATTTCGGCGACTACGGGGGCATGGCCTGGGTGGGGGTGTTCAGCGCCTCGGGCGTCACCCATTCCTACTATCAGCCCGCCCTGGTGTTCCCCGAGAGGCTGAACGGTGCCGCGCCGAAGTACGTGGCGGACTCCGTCAGCCATGAGGCCGGCCATACCCTTGGGCTCAGCCATGATGGAACCGCCTGGGAGACCTATCATGAGGGGCATGGGACGGGGGAGACCGGATGGGCTCCGATCATGGGCGCCGCCTATTACCGGAACCTGTCGCAGTGGAGCCGGGGGGAGTACCCAGGCGCCAACAACAAGGAGGACGACTTTGCCGTCATGCAGAACCATGGTCTCTCCCTCCGTCCCGACGACCATGGCAACGAGGCGGCGTCCGGCACACGGCTTCCGGGCGGAGGGAGGCTCGACGCAGAAGGGGTCCTGGAGAGCGGGTCCGATGTGGATGTGTTTGTCTTCGACGTCGCCGCAGGTTTCCTGCGGATCTCCGTCCTCCCGGTCCAGCATGGTCCCAACGTGGACCTGATGGCTGAGCTCCGCGATGCCTTGGGGTCGCTGGTGGCGGCCGACAATCCGTTGGATTCTCTTGGCGCCTCGTTCGCACTCCAGGTGCCAGCAGGAACCTACTCGATGTCCGTGAGGGGCGTGGGCAGGGAGGCGACCGGGGCCCACCTCGGCTACTCCAGCTACGGAGCCGTTGGACACTATTTCATCCGGGGTTCCTCCGGAGGGGCGTCACCCTCGCCGCCGGTGGCGGTCTCCCAGAACCTTCGGACCGATGAGGATACGGCTGTGGCGGTCACGCTGTCGGCCTCCGACCCGGATAATTCGGTCCTGGACTACAGGGTGGTGGCCCTGCCGAGGTGGGGAGGGCTCTCGGGGTCCCCACCGCACCTGGTCTATTCCCCAAACGCCAATGCTACCGGGACCGACACCTTCTCGTTCAAGGCCGCCAACGGGGTGGGGGAGTCCGAGGAGACCTGGATCACGATTGAGATCGTCCCGGTCAACGATGCGCCGAATGGATCCTCCCAGATCGTTGCAACGGACGAGGACACGCCGATCCCGATCCGGCTCACTGGATCCGATCCCGAGGCCGCGGAATTGGTCTACACCGTGGTTCGCCCGCCGACACGAGGGGTGCTGTCCGGCCCCCCCCCCGACCTGACCTACACCCCAAACCCCAACGAGGCTGGGATCGATACCTTCACCTTCCGCGTCGGGGATGGGACGGCGGAGTCGGAGGAGTCGGAGGTGACGATCGAGATCCGCCCTGTGAACGACGCGCCGGTAGCCCAGGTCCTCGCCGTGAGCACCGAGGAGGAACGGCCGGTTGTCCTCCCGTTGTCGGGATGGGATGTCGAGGGCGGGAGCCTGTCCTATGCCGTGGTGCAACCGCCGCTGCGGGGTGTATTGACCGGTGCGCCCCCGGATCTGACCTACACGCCGAACCCCGACGTGACCGGGACGGACACCTTCACCTTCAAGGTCAACGATGGAGACGCCGATTCTGCGGAGGCCACGGTCACCATCGACATCTCCCCGGTGAACGATCTTCCGGTGGCCCAGATGACGCTTACTCCCCTGTCAGGCGAGGCCCCGCTGTTGGTAGTTGTGGATGCGAGTGGTTCTTCCGATGTCGAAGGTCCAATCGCCGGTTTCGCCTGGGAGTTTGGGGATGGATCCACCTCAACCGACCCAGTTGGCCAGCATGTCTACAGCGAGCCGGGAACCTATGGGGTGACGTTGACCGTCACGGACACCCACGGCGCCAAGGGGCTTGCGAGGGGGGTGGTCGAGGTGGCACCCAACCCTTCACAGCTCCTCTGTGTGCGGGCGATCGACCTCTCGATCGTTCCCGGAATCCGAGGCAACGCGGTTGTGGCAGCGGTCCGAGTGACAGATCGAAACGGGGTGGTCCAATCCGGGGTTGCGGTGGCCGGAAGGTTCTCCGGGAAGATCCCAAGGACGGTCGTGGCGAGGACGGATGCCGAGGGTGTGGCGATGCTGACCTCGTCTGCCCGAAGGCTTCCAGGGCCCGCGGTCTTCCGGTTGGAGGCGCTGTCCAAGAAGGGATTCGTCCACGATCCCGCCTTCGACTCCATGGTCGAATCCGCCATCCTCATTCCGATCTGGGATCGAGGGGTCGAACTCGGCTCGAGGGATTGAGGTGCGGGAGGGCGAGGTGGCGGATCGCAACCCGCTGGCGTGATGGGCATGCCCATTCTCCGCCCGATGGAGGACGTTTTGTGTCCGCCTCGGGCATTCCAGGATCGGGCGAAGACAGAAACACCGCAAAAAAGGGTTAGCGAGATGCCGGTATTCAGGGCATAGAAGGACCCCAGTCCAAATTGTCCATGGCCACCATGAATCCACTCCTGCCGCGTTCCGCATCCAGGTCTCCGTTCCTGCTTTGGACGGCCATGGTCTTCCTCGGTCTGACCGCATCGCGGGCGGACGTGGACACCTTCCCGTCCCCCAATCTTCCCCGGGTCGTCCGGGGAGAGGAGGCCATCAAGGCGCTGGGCGGCAATCTTCCCGCGGTCGCCCGGGCCCACAGGCGGACCCCGGACCAGCTGAATCTCCAGCTCCGGATCGACCGGGCCCTCGCAGTGGATCCTCGAGGACGGCTCTTCTACACGGATCCGCTGCCCCAGGGTGGCCTGCCTCTGATGCAGGGGTCGGGCTCGATCTCCCAGGCCCCGCTGGCCGACACCTTCAGGCTCCACAGCAAGCCGGGCTCGGCCCGCATCCTGTTCCTCGACTTCGACGGACACGTCATTTCGGGCACGGCCTGGAACCAGAACAACAACGGGGGACTCGACATCGTCGCCCCGCCGTTCGACACCGACGGCAATCCCGGGGTGTTCAGTGATGACGAGCGGCGCCGCATCCAGGAGATCTGGGCCCGTGTGGCCGAGGACTACGCCCCGTTTGATGTCGATGTCACCACGGAGCTCCTCAGCGAGGCCCAGATCACGCGGTCGACCTCGACCGATCCGGAATTCGGTACCCGGGTGCTGATCAGCCCGATCAGCAGCTACTTCGGCGGCTACGGAGGAATCGCCTACGTCGGGGTCTACGACAGCACCGGCTCGAATCACTCCTACTACCAGCCCGCGCTGGTCTTCCCGGAAAACCTGGGCAGTGGATGGCCGAAGTATGTGGCCGAGGCCGTCAGCCATGAGGCGGGGCACAACCTTGGACTCAGCCACGATGGCACCTCCACCGTGGGGTATTATCAGGGACACGGGTCGGGAGAGACCGGATGGGCCCCGATCATGGGCGTGGGCTACTACCAGAACCTCAGCCAGTGGAGCCGGGGCGAGTATCCGGGCGCGAACAATGTCGAGAACGACTACACGGTGATCCAGAGCAACGGTCTGTCGTTCCGGACGGATGACCATGGCAATTCAAGCGCGGCGGCGACCTATCTCCCCGCGGGGACCCAGCTGAGTGTGGAGGGCATCCTGGAGACGAACACCGATGCGGATGTCTTCGCCTTCACCACCGGAGCCGGGTCGATCAGCGTGTCTGCCTCCCCGGTCCAGTACGGTCCGAATGTGGATCTCCTCGTGGAGTTGCGCGATGCCTCCGGGACCCTGGTGTCCTCGGGCAATCCGGTGGACACCCTGGGGGTGACCCTGGCACCGACCGTTTCGGCGGGGACCTACTTCCTGACGGTCCGTGGCGCTGGTAAACCCGCCAACGGGACCGACTATGGGTACTCGAACTACGGTTCCGTGGGATTCTATTTCGTGCGTGGAACCGTCCAGGCTGCCGGACCGGTGGCCCCCGTGGCCGTGGCGACTGCCACGCCCCAGACCGGGGATGCCCCTCTGGCGGTCCGTCTGGATGGAAGCGGGTCGTTCGACCAGGACGGATCGATCGTCTCCCATGCCTGGGATTTCGGGGATGGCTCTCAGGGAAGTGGGGCGGTTGTGGACCACACCTATTCCTCGGTAGGGATCTACACGGCGGTCCTGACGGTGACCGACACCCAGGGACTCAGCGCGAGCCAGTCGGTTCAGATCCAGGCCACCGCGCCCAACCTCCTTCCCACGGCGGCCATTGCCGCCAGCACCCTTTCCGGTGCCGCACCCCTCGCCATCAGCTTCAGTGGGGCGGGTTCAAGTGATCCGGATGGCTCGATCGTCTCCTATTCCTGGAACTTTGGAGACGGGACCACCGGAACGGGCGTCTCGGTCAGCAAGACCTACACCGCGGCCGGCACCTACACCACGACCCTTGCCGTGACCGACAACCGCGGCGGACGGGGCACGGCCACCGTCGTGGTCCAGGTCTCCGCAAACGCCACCCGGGTCCTCAGGGTCGACACGCTCACCCTGTCCGTAGTGACCACCTCCAAGGGGAAGACCGTGCGGTCGGCAGTGCGGGTCACCGATGCCACCGGGATCCCGCAATCCGGGGTCACCGTTTCCGGAGCCTTCTCGGGCCTGGTCAACCGGTCGACCTCGGGCAAGACGGATGCCACCGGGGTGGCCATCCTGACGTCGCCCACCTTCAAGGGAACCGGGACTGTGACCTTCCGCGTCAGTGATCTCGCCAGGCGGGGATATACCTACAACCCCTTGCTCAATGCGGTGACCCAGCAGTCGATCGCGGTGCCGTGATACGGATCCGGTGGTGATCCCGGATGACCGGTGTGGAGTCGTTCCCGGCTGTCGATCGACGGCCTGATGGACCGTGTGCCGAGGCCCTCGGTTCCGGGGCCTCATCTCTTCATCCCGACCCTCCCTCACCTTCTCAATGCCCGCCGGTGATCCCCAGGGCGGCGAGGATGGCGTAGGCGGCTGATGCGAGGGACTCCCCTGCCACAGCGCCCGAGGCCACGGGGATGATGTAGCGGTCAGCGGACGACCTGTGCACGCGGGTCCAGGCCACCGCCAGGAGGGCACCGATGAAGAAGCTCAGCGAGTTGGCGAACGGGACCACGAAGGACAGGCCGAGTCCCATCGCCGAGGGCACCCACCGGCGGATCCGTTCCGGGGTGAGCGCCTCGAGCAGCGACAGGGCGATCCCGACCAGTCCGCCCACGACGATGGCGAGGCGGGCGCTGGAGGGAATCGTCTCGATCCCCCGGGACAGGGCCTGGGCGACGGCATACCACATGGAGGTCGCGGGGGAGTTGAAAGCCTCGAGGGCCGCCTGGTTGGGCACGAGGATGTACCACGCGGGCACCACGGCGAGGGTGCCGAAGAACACACCGTAGAACTGGGCAAGGAACTGCTTCCGTGGGTGCGCCCCCAGCAGGTAACCGCTCTTCAGGTCCGTCAGCAGATCAGCACTGGATCCCGCCGCCCCCGCGGTGACCCCAGCCGTGATCAGGTTCACCGAGGTGTTGGCCGGTGCCAGGACCGCGTAGACGAACTGGGTGATCTTGCCCATGGCCCCGATCGGGGTCGTGTCGGTCTCACCCGTCGCCCGACAGGCCACGAGGGAGAGGACAAAGGACAGCACCACGCTGAGGAGCCCCAGCCATGGGGCAATCCCGAAGGCCACCCAGCAGAGCAGGACGAGTCCCAGCGTGATGGGGACGCCACCGAGCACCAGCCATCGGGTCGGCACCTCGATCGCCTGCATGGCCTGGTCCTCGGCCGACGCCGGACCGGTCCCACCCCCGCGCATGCCGCGGATCGCGCGCAGGATGGTCCGGTAGCCGACGGCGAACGAGGTGAGACCGGAGGCCACCAGGATCGATGTCCCCAGCCACAGGCTCCAGCGCGTCAACTTGAGGCCCTTGACGATCCCGCCGTCGCCGAGTGAGGCCTCCAGATGTCCGAAGAAGCTCTTGCCGGGTTCGGACCAGTCCGACAGTCCCGCCATCTGGGGAGCGAGGACCAGATAGTTGATCGTGGCGCCGACCAGCATCCAGCTGGACACTCGGATTCCGACGATCATGCCGGCCGCGATCAGCAGCAGGCTGGGCTCAAACCACATTCCCAGCGTCTTTCCGGTAAGGACCTGACCCCGGATCTGGGTGACGGTCTGGTTGAAGAACAGCTGTTCGGGGATGTAGCCGAACGAGCGGAATAGGGCGGAGACGACACCGACGCCGAGCGAGAGGATGAGAGCCCGGGCCTTTAGGACGGATTCGCGTCCCTGGGCGTATAGGCTGCGGAGGGTCTCTGCCGCCGCGATGCCGGAGGGGAAGGGGAGCTGGTCGTGGTTGATCATCTGCCGCTTCATCGGAATCGCCAGAAAGACCCCCAGCAGCGCGGTGAACAGGACCCAGAGTCCCACCGGCAGCCATCCTAGCCGCCCCGCGTCGCCCGAGATCAGGAGCAGGGCCCCGACCGCCGTGGCCATGGTGCCTCCGGTGGAGTAGCCCGCCGCCGATGCCGTCGACTGCATGCAGTTGTTCTCCAGCAGGGTCATGCGCGTGCGTGCGAGTCCCGCCGCGACGAATGCGTTCCACAGGGCATAGCTCAGGACGCAGGCCGTGATGGCAACGCCGAAGGCCCAGCCCAGCTTCAGGGTGGTGTAGAGGTTCGACACGCTCATGAGCGCGCCCAGGATGCCGCCCATGAGCACCGCACGCAGGGTGAGCTGGGGGGTGCCCTCACCGCGGAAGTACGTCCGGAACCAGACCCGGTCCCGTTCCTCCGGAGCGACCCGGGTCAGGTTCGGAAGGCTCGACTCGGTGCGGGTGGCTTCGATGGGGGACGGACGGGGGGCGGGATTCGGGGTGGCCACGGCGTGAAGGGGTGGTGTTGGGGATCCACGATTGGACTGCAGCAGCAGGCGGTGGGGAAAGGCCAAATCGCCGAGGGCGGCGGGGGCGTGTCACAGCCTCCAGGCAGCCCACACCCCCAGATGGGCCAGGACAATGGACCAGGTCAGGATCTGGAATCCCCATTTCCGTGTCTTGTGACGGAACCACCGCTGCCCCAGTAACGCTCCCGGCCAGCCGCCGGCCAACGCGAGGAGGTGGAGAGTCAGTTCCTGGATCCGCCCCTGGTGCCGGCGTGCCTGGGCCTTGTCCGCCCCATAGGCGATGAGGGTCAGCGCACTCATCACGGCATAGATTCCCAGGATCCAGTTCATGCAACGGTCTGGGGCTTTCGGATGCCCTCGGATCCGCTGGGCAGACCTGGAGCGCCTTGGGTGCCGGGCCCGTCCTCGGGGCCACCGGCTCGGATTCTGATTCCCGTCGAAACCGCCGTTCTCGTACGGTCCCGTCCGTGCAACCCCCGATCGTGTCCCCTGGCGAAAAGGTCCACCTGATCCAGCGCCGGCATTTTGAGCTCGAACCCCATCGTCATTTCGTTGGAACGGTCGAAGCCTACTCCGAGGGACTCCTGCGTGTCGTGGGCCATGTGTTCGCCGTGGATTCCTCGACCTTCGAGTTCCGACGCCGTCCCGAGGTCCGGACCCGCATCGTCTCCGCGGTCAGTGGCGAGGTGCTGATCAACATCCTCCCGCCGTCGGTGGACCTCGCCAAGGTCGTCTACCGCCAGGAGGCCGGGGCGCTCCGGGTGACGGACGGCACCGACTGGCACCTGGACCTGAGCGAAGTCACCTGGCGCTGAAAGGCTACCCCGCCCATTGGTAGACCACCGCCGACGAACCGCATGGACCCTTGTGAAGACGATCCGCATCCATGTCCCCACCGCCGTGGGCGATTCCGGGCAGGTCCATGACCTGCAGAACGTTGGCGAGGAGATCCACTGCCAGTTCCTGGGAACCGGGATTGTGGAGATCCCGGACATGGATTCGGCGACGACATCGCTCCATGTCCGGGTCTCCGCTCCCCGACACCTCGGTGATGTGACCCGGGTGATCCAGAAGGCCCTGAAGCGATACCGGCTATCGAAGTTGGCCGAGGTCACCCGGGTTGCTCCGCCCGCCTCGGATTCGATCTAGGAGCACGGCCACGCTGTGCCGTGTCCCGTCGCGTGACAAAGGGGACAAGCCCGCTTGCTACCTGGGCACGTTTCCGATGCACTTCTGTGGGTAGATCTGGAGGTCTGTTTGAGCGGAGGCGTTCCCGGCGTCGGCAGCCGAGATTGAATCCTGGGACCCAGGCCCGACTGAATCCTCCCGATTGATCCACCCCATCTCATGCAAACCTTCCTGATTCTCCTGCAGCTGGTGGTAGCTCTCGGCATCATGAACGTCTGGCTCCTGCGTAGCGGCAAGGCGACTCCCTATCGGGGTGGAACTTCACGGACTCTCCGGGAGGAGTTCGTGGTCTATGGATTGCCCTTCTGGTTCATGTGCGTTGTTGGCGTTCTCAAGATCGGGTTCGCGTTGTCCCTTGTTGCGGCCATCTGGATCCATCCTCTCGCCCGACCCGCCGCGATTGGCATGGGCGTACTGATGCCCGGGGCTCTGCTGATGCATCTCCGGGTGGGCGATCCCATTCGCAAGGCCCTACCCTCGATCGCCGTCCTGGTGATGTGTGGGGTCCTCAGTTTCTGAGGGGGCTGGCCGGATATCGTGGACCGGGACGCGAATGGTTTGGATCGAAAAGTCGGCATCCGACGAGGGCCCGTGGCACCCACGATCCAACCCCATGCCGATGTCCGGATCCGCATCGTCTCCCGGTCGGCGGCTGAGGGTTCCCCACGCTGGGTGCGGTGCCCTCGGTCGGGGGGGGCGGGAATCCGGATTCCTTCGCGGGCTCCCTCAGAGCCGGGCGTTCAGCCATGCGAAGCACTCGCCGATGCAGCTTCCGGGCAGGCTGAAATGGTCGTCCTTTGGGTATTCCCGAGTCGTGATGGAGCCGCCCATCTTCTCGGCTGCTGCGATGTAGGCCCGCTGCCAGGGCACCGGGACCGCGGTGCCTCCCATGAAGCCGTCGACGCACACCAGGACCGGGGCGATCGGGCGCTTCTGTCCGCCGGAGCCGGCCATGATGGCCGCCTCCCATCGGGCGAAGTTCTCCATCTTCGACTTCAGGATCGGTCCGCGCAGACGGAACAGACGGCCGATGGTGTCGTTGATGTGGTGGACCGGCTGGTGGTTCCAGGCCTTGAGGACGATCTCCTCCCCGAGTGGGGTGAAGACATCAGAGAGCTTGAGATCGAGATTCGCGGCGGCATGGCCGCAGAGCAGCATGACAAGATGGGAGTCCGGAGGAACGGTGGGGTCCTTGAGGGCCGTCCCGACCCCGGTGGGGTCCATCAGTCCGAACTTCGCCACGGCCGGCGACATTCCGACGACGCCGATCAGTTTCAGGTCGCCAAAGTCCTCGGCCTCGAGCTCGGCCATGGTGACCGCGGCGCCACCGCCTTGGGACCAGCCCATGCAGCCCACCTGGGTCCCTGCGCCAAGGTTCATGTTTCGGACGGCATGGACCATGGTGAGACCATCGAGGGCGTTGCTCCGATTGACCGTGTACTGGTGCATCCCGGGGGAACCGAGGCCCTGGTAGTCGGTGGCGCAGACAATCCAACCGGCATCGAGGAACCGCTGGGCCCCGGGAACGCCGTAGTCAATCTGGGCAGTCGAATCCGCCTCGAAGTAGGTGCTGAGTTCTCGGGCAGGATCTGGGAGGGCCGAGGGACATCCGGCGTCGCCGATGCCGGTGGTTCCGTGACACCAGGTCAGGACCGGGCGGTTGGCGTTGCCGGAATTCGGAGCCACCACGACACCACTGACGCGTTGAGGCTTTCCGTGCGAGTCTTTCGAGACGTATTCGATTCGCCAAGCGGTCGCGTTCTTAAGCGAGGTTGTGATTCGTTCCCGGTGGAGCACGGTACCCACCGGCCTGCCGGCGATCGCGCGGATGTCGGCCTCGGTGGGGAACATGGGCTTGCTGCCCAATGTCGACAGGGGCGTCGGTCCCGTCGAGTGACTGGAGGCCGTCACACACCCCGAAAGTCCCGACAGCATCCCGAGGGACAGGCCGCCACGGAGGAGCGATCGTCGATCAATCCGGTCTGGTGAATTCAGGGAGGCTTGGGTTTCGCTGGTGTTTGGCAAGGGAGGGCGAAGTGCAGTGCTCGGCGGGTTCATAGGTGCTGAACGAATGGATAGAGGAGTTCCTTGAGCTTGGGATGCTGGGGGCAGAGCCGGTGCCACTCCACAGTCGACCGCTTGATGGTGGTCAGGGGCGTCACGCTCGAGACCTGTATCTTGTCGGATTCACGGAAACCTTCGCAAGCAGGCCGGCTGCCGATATTCAGATGGAACTGGTAGGCGGCGGAGAGGCAGAGGAGAGCCTGGACTGGATGTGGTTAGGAGTTCTATTGGGGCCGTCGTGTCCTGTTAAAGAAGGAGGTCCTAATTCTTGGCAGATGGTGTTGAAGCAGGACGTTGAAGTTTTGCTCTTAGTCCCCACCAGAGGAAGTCCGGATTGGCATGCCGACGCCAGGTGTCTTGGGGGAAACAATCGTACAGAGGCAATCCCGCTCCACCGGTTAGAGGTCCAGAATGAGGCTTGGGAGGCATTCCAACGAGGACCCGAACCAAGGTCCAGTGCCCCGACAGCTGGCTATAGTGTGGATGAAACCACATTTCCTCGATATCCACGGGATTCCTTCCGGGGGCATTGTTTAGCATCGGCCGGTCACCGCGTCCTTCCCGGATCATGCTGACGTAGCTGAGTGGGGCCACCGTCACCGCCAAAAGCTGCACCGAGACACCGAGGCAAGTGAGCAGAGTGACCCACACGCGTCGGTCGAGAACCTCCACGAGGGGAATTGTCATGAACATCACTGCAGATAGCATGTATCGGGCTCCCCAAGAGTCATCCCCCGTCCAGAAAGTGAAGCGCGAATAGAGCGCCAGACTGAGCGTGAAGACGCCGAGGAAGAGCCAAGCATCGTCGCTAGTCGCCTTCCTTGCCCTGAACCGGCTCCATCCGGCCAACCCTAGGAGCAGTGGAGGCGTGAACCAGAAGATCCCTTTGCCGGGAGAGAGAAGAATGCCGAAGAGTCCGGAAACGATCGGATAGTCAAAAACCGCCCCCTGGTAGGAGCCGGATTTGACAACGATTGCCCAAGTATCCCAACGCAACCAGTTTCCAAAGGAATTCAGCGCGGTGGCTGGCAAGATCGCGAGGACCATGATTGGAATGTTGGCGAGGCGTCGAGTCCGCCAGAGGTGCCAGACTCCTATCATCCCTACGAACAGAATTCCTTCTGCCCTCAGATTCCATCCAAGACCCCCAAGGAACATTCCAAGTCCAGTCTTCCCAGACCTGAGGAGGAGGAAGGATCCAAACAAGACAGTGACAAAAATGGGATCACTGAAGTCCATCTTGGTGTAGGGCCACCATATCGAGGCCAGACCGAGAATTGCGACCACCTGCCACCCCTTGCGGGGTCCATAAAGTGGCCACAGATAGCGGGCCACGAGATAGAGGAAGAGTGCGCCGTTCAGAACGAAGAGCACCGTGTAGAAAACCCCTTCGCATCGAATTCCAGTGATGTCCCGGACCAGCTTGGCGCCTATTAGGGACGGCATTGACATCAAGGTGTGACCAACGGGGAAGAAACTGTAGGCATGATCTCCGCCAATCGCTGGGTCGAGCTGCGAACTTCCCCTGAAGAGGAGGCCTCTCGCCCAGTCGACTTTAATTGCTCCGTCTCCCGTCGTGAAGTGGCCAGGCCAAGTGACCAAATACACCAAAAGGAAAAAGAAGAAGACCGATTTTGGGGTCGAGAGAAAGGAACGAAGGGTTCCGAAAAAGAATCGCCTCCGGTTTGGCCCGGCGTCGGTGCTGATGGATGACATGGTTACATGGTTCCGGTTTTGCGATGGTCGGAAGTCTGTCTCCGATCAGGCGAGGCCGGTTCTGTGCGGAACTTAAGGCGTTTTGTTTTCCGGTACGGGCTTGCCTAGAACAGCGACCCATGAGTCTTTGAGGTCCAATGGGACAACCATCCTGTAGATTCGGGCGAGGAACGGAGCCTTCATCGCCCAGCGGTTGATTGGGCCTATCGGAACGTACTCAGCAATCCTATCCGCCAGATATCCGACCCTGAAAAACCAACGGGCACGGATCCAATGTTTCACATCCAAGCCAGCCTCCTTGGCCGCCATCTCCAGGGTTTCTCGGTTGAAGTAGCCGACATGGGCGAGCCTGAAGTGCCACCATCGGCGTCCTAGTAGCCTCGCAAGCAGGCTGCCGACGTCGGGGGTGACGCAGAGGATCAATCCCTCCTCCGAGAGCGAGCTGCCCACTGATTTGAGTAGGCCTACGGGATCAGAGACGTGCTCGATGACATCGACGAGTGAAATAACGTCGAACGTCTGCCCTGAGAGGGCCGGATGGGGAAAGACACCCTGAAGGATGTCGACGCCGTTCACCCTTTTCGCCAGCTCAACCAGTGAGTGGCTTGGCTCGACCCCAAATGCCTTCAACCCGAGTGCCCTCGCTTCCGCGACAAGGAGCCCGCCTCCGGCTCCGATGTCGAGCCATGTCTTGGTTTCCGGGGCCATGCGAACGGTGAGTCGGAGCAACCATTGCATCTGGAGCGCTCGAGTGTCTTGGGTCTCCTCATAACCCGGGTCCTCCAGACGCTCATAGAGAGCCTCGAGTTCTGAAATCTCTTTTGCTGAGGCCTGGATAAAGCCGCAGTCGCTACAGCGTCGAAGGCCAAGGGTGGCCCCATATCGCGAATCCGTGATTTGCAGATCCGATGGCTTCAGGGGGCGGTCGATGGATCTGGACTTCCATTCACTACTGCGTCTGGACCGGCAAACCCAACAACTGCTGTCTTCGTCCTTCATGAAGTAGTTGCACTTTCTCGGGGGGCTAAACTCTCAGAGGGATGTTGCCTTGTGGGTCCGGCGGAGTTTTGTCCCTAAATCGGGGCGACGGGGCTACCAAGTTTCACTCCGATTTCTTTGGTTGGGATATCGTCTCTTACGCTGGACTGCAACCCCGATCATCTCCCGGTGAACGACAGGATTGTTGGCGGATAGACCTCAAGCCGTGACAGCGAGGGTTCGATTGGAGGCGGCTTTGGATGCTGCCCGATCTTTCCAAAGGGCATCGAACCGCTGGATCAGCAGGAACGTCCTGAAATTCAGCACCGAACAGCCCCCCCTATCGACCAGAACACTCCGCACTGCTTGAGCTGCCTGCCGACCACAGTCCGGCACGCTACCTCGACGACCCCACTGTCGACGAACCAGCCGTTGCTTCGGTAGGTGCCGCAAAGCATCCGGTGATGTTGGCGGTCCAGGAACCCGAGCTGTTCCTCGACAACTTCAGGATCCTGGCGTGCCTTCAATTTCGAGATTCCCCCATCCCTGATCACCTTTGCGATCTGGTTGCTGAGCAACCATTTCTCCCATCGACCCACCAGAGCCTTGGCGAAATCCAATGTCGTCACCCGCTCATGGGGCCGTTTGTAGGCATGGTAGGAGTGCTGGATGCTGATGCGGTTGGCAAAGTAGGTCTCGGCGATGCCCTCCGCCGGACGGTATCGATGGACGCACTTCATACCTAAGCACAAACAAATTGGGAGCTGGTGCTTGAGCGCGGAGCGCATTCCAACGGCCCAAGCCGCATATGAGGTCGTTCACCGACTTCCAAAGTCTTATGGGTGAAGGCAAACTCGCCGAAGAAATGTCGTCCCTTGTTTTCCGCTTCCGCCCGAGACTCCAGTAAGCGCTTCCTTCATGCGCGCTGGGCCGCCGGAAACCTGCCAATATCTTGTTGCAACCCTTTGTATCGGCATCGGATCCTTTAACACGGTTTGGTGATCCAAACACAGTTTAAAAAACACCCCATGCAGACAGATTCTTCAGGTGATCTAGGAAGCTACCTAAGCGTCATGCGGCCAGACCACTGGTTGAAGAACCTTTTCATCTTCTTCGGTAGTGCGGCTGCTTGGATTCTCCTCGGACACGAAATCGACTTCAAAAGCGCTAGCTTGGCCATCTTCTGTCTTGTCCCAGCGTGTCTTGTTGCCTCCGCAAACTACATCATGAACGAAATTCTGGATGCACCGTTTGATCGGCTGCATCCAACGAAGCACCTTAGGTCTGTCGCTGCGGGCACCGTCAAGGTAGGGCCCCTTTGGACGATCATGGCAGTGCTCCTTGTTCTTGCCTTTGCCATCGCCTGGCCGGTCTTCAACTTCGCCTATCTCCTCGCCCTGCTGCTGCTCTTCCTCAGCGGCATCGTCTACAACGTGCCCCCGTTGCGCCTCAAGGATAGGGCGTTCCTCGATGTGATTGCCGAGTCGTTCAACAACCCGATTCGACTGTGGCTTGGTTGGTACGCGATTTCCCCGCCGACTTCCTTGCCTCCTCTTTCGGTGGTGTTGGCTTGGTGGATGTTCGGAGGGATGCTGATGACCGGCAAGAGGTACTCTGAGTATCGGTTCATCAATGACCCGGAACTAAGCGGTTCATACCGTCGTTCTTTCAGATTCTGCAGCGAGAAGTCTCTTCTCATTGCGATGGTTACCTACGCCAACCTGTTCTGCTTCTGCTCCGGAGCGGCCGTTGCCGTCTATAAGCCAAACCTCATCTTTGCGTTCCCGATCGTCGTTGTGGCGGTGATCGCCTACTTCAACGTCGCGATTTCCGTGAGGGGAGCTAAACTCGAGCCGGAGGAGTTGCTCAAGGATCCGATGGTCATTGGCAGCACCGCAGTCGCCTTGGTCCTCATCCTATTCCTCGCAACCACGCCGCTGGATCTTCCCTCCTATGTCGGATTCTTCCGTCTCATTCCTGGGAAGTGACCGGATTCTGACGCGACTTCGTCTGATCGCCTCAGGTGGACGGGTTGGCATTTTCGAGGCGATGCCAAGGGATCCAGCGGGTCTGGAGGCGTTTTGTGTCGTCACGTGTTCCCCTCCCGATGGGTGTTCCGGGTTCGTTCTGAAGGCGAGCCGCAGTCATCGCATCCCCGTCAGACTGGGTGAGGTGATTGGAAACCTCCTTCGAGACCAAGGTCTTCCGGCCTGGTTGGGCAGATGGTGCAGTCCTGAAAGTCAGGTCGGTTCCCGAATCTGTGAAGTGTCCGTACCGGGGGTTAAAGAGTTCTACTATGTCAGCCAGGACTGCCCTTCGGCAGCCCATGATGCGCTTGCGGACAAATTGGCGGGTCTCCTCTGTTCTGTAGGCGGAGTTGGCCATATTCCAATAGTGGGTGCGACGACTGCCTCCTTTGTGACGTTTGCGGCTGGGGCTCTTGTAATGAAGTCCTTTCCCCGGGAACTCTGGGTGGCCTTGGTTGGGGGAATGGCTCTCGTTTCAACCTTGGTTTGTGCCTGTTTTGAGCGCTGGGCCCAGCGCCACTATTGCGCGCAAGATCCCCGACAGGTTGTCCTTGATGAAGTCGCTGGGATGGCTTTCGCCATGGTGATTGTCGGACCTGCACCATGGCCCCTGCTGGGATCATTCGTTGCGTTTCGTTTCTTCGACATCCTGAAGCCAGGCATCCATTGGATTGAGCGACGTGGGTGGCCTGGAACGATTGTCTGGGACGATGTGCTCGCAGGGATCTACGCGGGCCTTGTCGTCAAATTGGCGGAGAGGATGATTGTCGGTTAGGTGGTGCGCCCGCCGCGATTCGAACGCGGGACCCTCCGCTTAGAAGGCGGATGCTCTATCCAGCTGAGCTACGGGCGCGAACCACAGGGCAAAGCTAGGCCGGGCCGGAGCACTCCGGCAAGCCGGCGGACGGCCACCCCGCCGTGGGCTTGCGGGCCCGGACGGGAAGGGCACCCTGAAGGGGTCCCCTCCATCCCACCCGGCCGTCCCATGTCCAAACCCACCCTCTCCCCTGTGCGTCTCTGGCAGCTCAGCTTCGGATTCCTCGGCATCCAGTTCGGTTGGGGCCTCCAGATGGCCAACATGAGCCCCATCTACGAGATGCTTGGGGCCAAGGAGAGCGAGCTCTCCCTGCTGTGGATTGCCGCCCCGCTGACGGGACTGCTCGTCCAGCCGATCGTGGGACACTTCAGCGACCGGACCTGGAACGCCCTTGGACGTCGGAAACCCTATTTTCTCGTCGGCGCCCTGCTGTCGGCACTGGCTCTGGTCGCCATGCCCAACGCCTCGGCGCTCTGGATGGCGGTCGGACTGCTCTGGATCCTCGATGCGTCCATCAACATCACGATGGAACCTTTCCGCGCCTTCGTGGCGGACCTGCTCCCCGAGTCGCAACGGCCAGCGGGATTCTCCGTCCAGACCGTCCTGATTGGCCTTGGCGCCGTGGTCTCCTCATCCCTCCCGTGGATCCTGGCCAACGGCTTTGGGATCACCGAGGCCGCCGGCTCCGGGGCCGGCCGGATCCCCTTGCCGGTCCGGCTCGCGTTCTACATCGGTGCGGCCGTCCTGTTCGTCTGTGTGCTGGTTACGATCCTCACCACCCGCGAGTACCCGCCGGAGGATCCCGAGGCGTTCCGGCGTATGAAGGCGGAGGGGGCGGGTCTGGCGAACGGCGTCCGGGAGATCCTCGCCTGCATCTCCGCCATGCCGGTCCGGATGCGGCAGCTGGCATGGGTCCAGATGGCGACCTGGGCGGGTCTCTTCTGCATGTGGACCTACTTCGGGACTTCCATCGCCCGCACCGTGTTCGGGGCAACCGAGGCCGGAACGCCCCAGTACACTGAGGGAACGGCCTGGGGAGGGGTCTGCTTCTCCGTGTACAACGGCGTCGCCCTTCTCATGGCCTTCGTGCTGATTGGTCTGGTTCGGAAGGTGTCTCCCCGGACGCTCCACACCGTCGGCCTGCTCTGCGGTGCGGCGGGACTGCTGTCCGTTCTGGTGATCCGGGGCAAATACGCCCTGTTCGGATCGATGGTCGGGGTTGGCATCGCCTGGGCCTGCATCCTCGCGATGCCCTATGCGATGCTCGCCGGTTCCCTGCCGGAGGACCGCATGGGCACCTACATGGGGGTGTTCAACTTCTTCATCGTCATCCCCCAGGTGGTCGTGGCCCTCGGCTCCGGATGGCTGGTGGAACGCGTCTTCGGGAATCAATCGGTCTACGCCGTCGCCCTCGGTGGAGCCTTCCTGGGTGTCGCCGCGCTCCTGTGCCGTCGGGTCGACTACCAGCCCCCGAAGCCAGCCTGAGCGGTGGTCACTGCCCGTCCGGCCGCAACCCAAGCCACACCCCGTCGACCATGCTTGCCCGACTTCTCCTGATCCTCGCCTCGACCGCGACCCTCTGCGCTGCCGAGCCGTTCGTCTCCCGCATCGAGCCGCCCTCGTGGTGGGCGGGCCATTCCATGAACCCGGTCCGGCTCCTGATCACCGGGCGTGATCTGACGGGAGCGAAGGTGGCGTTGGAGGGAGGGGGTGGACGCCTCAGTCGCGTCGCCGTGTCGCCCTCGGGAACCCACCTGTTCTGTGATCTCGACCTCTCCCGCAGCGCGCATCCGGGTGCCCGCAGGCTTCGCGTGACCACGGGCCAGGGGACTGCCGAGGTTGCGTTCGAGGTGTTGGCTCCCCAGGTGGCGAAGGGACGGTTCCAGGGGTTCGGTCCGGACGACCTGATCTATCTGATCATGCCCGACCGTTTCGTGAACGGGGATCCGTCGAACGACCGCCCCCCGAAATCCCCCGATCTGATCGATCGTTCCAAGGCCCGCCACTACCACGGTGGGGACCTGCGCGGGGTGATCCAGCGGCTGCCGTACCTGCAGTCGCTTGGCGTCACGGCGCTCTGGCTGAACCCGTGGTACGACAACAACGACAGTCTGAACCAGAAGGAGAAGTACACCCGCGAGAACCGGCTCGATCCCAGGTCGGGCGACCCCATCACCGACTACCATGGCTACGGGGCCGTCGACTTCTACGCCGTTGACGAGCATCTCGGCGACCTCGCCACGCTCCGGGAACTGGTCGACACCGCCCACCGGATGGGGATCCGCATCCTTCAGGACCAGGTGGCCAACCATGTCGGGCCATACCATCCGTGGGTGAAGAATCCCCCGACCCCGACGTGGTTCCACGGCACGGCCACGGATCATCCGGAGAACACGTGGCAGACCTGGACCATTCCCAATCCGCACGCCACGCCCGATCTGCAGCGGACGACGCTCGACGGCTGGTTCATCAACCTGCTCCCGGATCTCAACCAGGACGATCCGGAGTGCGCCCGCTATCTCATCCAGAACGCCCTGTGGTGGGTGGGCATCACGGGAATCGATGGCATCCGGCAGGACACGCTGCCCTATGTGCCGAGGACCTTCTGGCGGGACTGGTCCCGGGCGCTCAAGCGTCAGCATTCGCACCTGAACCTGCTCGGTGAGGTGTTCGACGGCGACACCCTGAAGGTGGCGTTCTACCAGTCCGGGGCGGCTCGGTTCGATGGGGTCGATTCCGGGATCGATACGCTCTTCGATTTCCCACTGTTCTACCGCGTGCGTGAGACCTTCGGCGAGGGGCGCTCGATCAAGGGTCTGGCGGAGCAGTTGGCACGCGACTGGGTGTATCCGGATGCCACGCGACTGGTGACCTTTGCGGGACTCCATGACGTGGACCGCTTCATGAACGTGTCGGGGGCGACGCGGGAGGGGCTGGGGTTGGCCACCGTGTTCCTGCTGACCTCTCGGGGCATCCCGCTGATCTACTACGGCGACGAGATCGGGCTGGCGGGTGGTGGTGATCCGGACAACCGGCGGGATTTCCCGGGAGGGTTCGCCGGGGATGCCCGGAACGCCTTCGAGGCCTCCGGGAGGACGTCGGAGGAGCAGCGGTTGTGGACCGACATCGAGACCGTCGCCCGGTTCCGGAGGCAGAGCCCGGCGTTGCGTCGGGGCGATCTGGTCCAGTTGGCGGTGGAGGATCAGGTCTACGCCTATGCCCGTCGGGCCGGCGGTGAGACGGTCCTGGTGGTTTTCAACAATGCCCGGACGCCGCAGTCGGTGATGGTGCCACTGGAACCGCTCGGGACGCCGCATCCGGTGGACTGGGCCCCGGTGTTGGGCGGCGGAACCGTCGACGTGGAAGCCAGGCGGCTTCGACTCCCGATGCCGGCCCGGTCGGTGTGGATCCTGAGGACGACGGGGCGGTAGGTGCCGTGGGGCGCCCGGAGAGGCGTGGCGTTGAGGATGGGGAACGTGCTGCGGACTACGGGGCCCTCTGGATCATCAGCCAGATGGCGCCGCCGACGCCCAGCAGGCCGCCGAGGAGGGAGCGCCGGGTGGGGCGTTCGCCCTCGATCCAGAATGCCAGGGGGATGACCACCAGGGGGGTGAGGGCCGTGATCGCGACCACGATGCCGGTCGGCTGGACCTGGAGCGCCCACTGGTAGGCGGCCACCCCGAGGGACGGGCCGCTGAGGGCGTTGAGAAGAATCCACGGCGTCGCTGCCCTCCAGCGGATCTCCCCCGCAGGAGGGGCCCCGATGCGTGTGCGCTGGGACCAGAACCACCAGAGCAGCGTGAAGAGCATTCCCGACAGGATGCGCTGGTAGGCAACGGAAATGCCGTCGAGATGCATGCCGGACAACCGGGAGAGGAGCTGTCCATGGCGGCTCAGGACGGCGCCACCGGCCTGGCCCGCCGCCGCGATGAATCCGAGGCCCAGTCCGATCCAGTCGGCCTTCACCCGGGCGCTGGCACCGCGACCGGGTACCAGGGCGACCCCGACACCGCCCAGGATCACCATCCCCGCCACGATCTGTTCCCGGGTCAACGGAGTCCCGAGCCACGACCACTCGAGGATCGCGGCCATGGGGGCCGCGAGGCATTGGACCATGAGACTGGTGAGCTGTGCACCGAGCCGGGGGAGTGCGAGGAAGATGGCGGTGTCACAGAGGCCGAACCCGATCAGTCCACTGGCGATGAACCAACCGAGGGACGGTCCGCCCAGCCCGAATCCAATGGTATGGGACATCAGCGCGAGGAACACCGTGGCGAGGGCCATCCGGATCAGGTTGGCATGGGAGGAGCCCACGAGTTCGACCGACCGCTTTGCCGAGACGGAGGAGAGCGCGAACAGGAAGGTCGCGACATAGGCGGAGATCATCGGTCAGGACTGCAGGGGCAGGTCTATGATCGGCTTGCTCCGATGGCGGGAAAACCGCATCCGTTGCCAGGATTCCGGTTCAGGCCAGGGCGAGGGATCCCGCTCCGGCGAGGGCCTTGCGCTGCATGCGCTGCACCGCGGAGGTCAGGTTGCGGTGGCGGAAGAGGGAGGTTCCGGCGACGAACGTGTCGGCACCAAACCGGGCACATTCAGTGGCGGTCTCGTCCGTGATCCCGCCGTCGACCTCGATCCGGAACGAGTGCCCGAGCTCGCGTCGCCAGGCGGCGACCTGTTGGACCTTGGGCACGCACTCGTGGATGAAGGGTTGGCCGCCGAACCCCGGGTTCACGGTCATCACGAGCAGCAGGTCGATCTGGCCCAGGTACGGACGGACCGTGCCGATGTGGGTGGGCGGGTTGATGGCGAGACCCACCTTCCGGCCCAGCGACCGGATCTTCCACAGCAGGGGGCCCACGGCCTCGCCGAGTTCCACATGCACCGTCAATCCGTCGGCTCCGGCCTTATTGAAGGGTTCGAGCAGGATCTCCGGCCGGGAACACATCAGGTGGACATCCAGGAATCTCCGGAAATGGGGTCGGACGGCGGCCACCACGGCGGGGCCGAAGGAGATGTTGGGCACGAAGTGCCCGTCCATGATGTCGAGATGCAGGTACTCCGCCCCCGACCGGTCGGCCCGTGCCGCATCGTGGGCGAGGCGTCCGAAGTCAGCGGCAAGGAGCGAGGGGGCGATGATCATGAACGGGATGAGGGTGCAAAAGCGAAACGGCCGGGTCAACCGACCCGGCCGTGTTGCGAGGGGGCATTGGATCCGGTGGATCAGGCCGCAGCGGGGGCTGCGGATCCGAATCCGGGCAGCTTGGGTGGGACCGGCTTGACCACCTCCGGGAGAGGGGTGGCCGCGGCGGCGCCGCTGGGGGGCTCGATATTGGTGCCGGAGGGGGGTGGGGGCGTGAACTTCCCGGTCTTCACGATCTCCTCGACCTGGGTTCCGTCGAGCGTCTCGAACTCGAGCAGCGCCTTGGCGATCAGCTCGAGCTTGTCCCGGTGGTCATCGATCAGCTTCTTGGCGGTCTGGTAGCCGTCCTCGACCAGCCGTTTGACCTCCAGGTCGATCGCCTCGGCGGTCTGCTCGCTGTAGTCCTTCGACCGCATCATGTCCCGTCCGAGGAACACGTACTCCTGGGCCTCGCCGTAGAGCACGTTGCCCAGCTTGTCGCTCATGCCCCAGTGCATGACCATCGACTTGGCGATGGAGGTGGCCTGCTGGATGTCGCCGGCGGCGCCGCTGGAGATGTCGTCGATCACCATGGCCTCTGCAATCCGGCCGGCCATGGTCATCGTGATCAGGTCGAGCGCCTGCTTGCGGCGCATGTTGAGGACATCCTCCTTGGGCAGCGACATGGTGACGCCGAGGGCTCGGCCGCGGGGAATGATGGTGACCTTGTGGAGGGGGTGGGTGTGCTTGAGGAGTACATTGACCAGGGCGTGACCGGCCTCGTGCCAGGCGGTCGCGCGCTTCTCCTCCTCGGACATGGCCAGGCTGCGGCGCTCGCGACCCCAGCGGACCTTGTCCCGGGCCTCCTCGAGCTCCTTCATGCCGATGGACTTCTTGTTCCCGCTGGCGGCGATCAACGCGGCCTCGTTGAGCAGGTTGGCCAGTTCGGCGCCGGAGAATCCCGGGGTCCCCCGGGCGATGACCGAGAGGTCGACGCTGCCGTCGAGCTTCACGTTCTTCGCATGGACCTTGAGAATGGCCTCGCGTCCGCGGACGTCGGGCAGGTTCACGGTCACCTGACGGTCGAAGCGGCCCGGACGGAGCAGGGCGGGATCAAGGACGTCGGGTCGGTTGGTGGCGGCGATGATGATGATGCCCTCCTGGGTGTCGAACCCGTCCATCTCCACCAGCAGGGCGTTGAGGGTCTGCTCCCGTTCGTCGTTGCCGCCTCCGAGGCCGTGACCGCGTGCGCGGCCGACGGCATCGATTTCGTCGATGAAGATCAGGCAGGGGGTGTTCTTCCGGGCCTGTTCGAACATGTCCCGGACCCGGCTGGCGCCGACGCCCACGAACATCTCCACGAAGTCGGATCCGCTGATGCTGAAGAACGCGGCATCCGCCTCGCCCGCGATGGCCTTGGCGAGGAGGGTCTTGCCGGTTCCGGGAGGGCCCACCATCAGGATGCCCTTCGGGATGCGGCCACCGAGCTTCTGGAACTTCTTGGGGTCCTTGAGGAACTCGACCAGTTCGGCGACCTCCTCCTTGGCCTCCTCGACGCCCGCGACGTCCTTGAAGGTGGTCTTGTTCTTCTCCTTGCTGAGCAGACGGGCCTTGGACTTGCCGAAGCTGAGGGCGCCGCGGCCGGCCGCCTTGATCTGCCGGATGAAGAAGAAATAGATGAGGCCGCCGAGGATCGCGACCGGGAGCAGCCCGATGACGATCTGGAGCAGGACGTTGTTGTTTTCCACCGCGCGGAACCGTCCGCTGCGGATCAGCAGGTCATCCTCCATGGAGGGCGTCAGCCGGGCGTCGACGGTGAAGGGCACCAGGTTGGTCTTCCCCTCCTCGATCTGGATGTACCGGCCCCGGACTGTGCGGAGATCCCGGGACTGCGCGCTGTAGTTGATCTCGCCGCTCTCCACGAGGTTGGAGGAGACGAGGTCGAACAGGCGTTTCTGGGATATCGACTGGAACCGCTGCTGGCTGGTGCGTTGGAAGAAGAGGAGGAGAGGAATCAGGGCCAGTACCGCGACCCAGACGAGCCAGGTCCGGGGCTGAATCGGTGATCCTCCGGCCCCGTTGGAGCCCTTGCCGCTGTCGTTGTCGATGCCCATGAGAAGTGCGCCTGACAGGCTACCACCCGACAGACCCCGTGCAAGGGACGACTGAGGCTGGAACCTCCCCTAGGTGGCTACGGCTGTTTCCGGATCGTGAAATAGTCGAGCACCTTGGCCCGGTCCGTCAGGAACGTCGCCTTCAGCACCGGTCCCTCCACGTCGAGGACCAGCGAGCCCAGCTTTTTCAGAGAGAGGAACATCACCGGGTGGTTCAGCGGACCGGGTTCGGTCTGACCCGAGCTGCCGGCCACCACGTACACCGCGCCCTTGTGGGGTTCCGTGCCCGGGGGCTTCCGGTAGGGCCCGTCGCCATCGGGTCGACCATCTCCCTTGTTCAGGAACTGGGAGGGCAGCGTGTTCGTGCTGAATCCGTAGGAGTGGTCGAGCAGGTGGCTGCGCTCGTAGTTGTGCGAATGGCCGGCGAGCACCAGGTCGACCCCTCCCTCCTCGAGGATCGGCAGGATGTTCTCGCGCATCTGGATCATCCGGCCGCTGCTGTCCTTCGGGTTGTCCGAGTCATGGGTGCCCTTGGTGTAGGGTGGGTGATGGAAGAAACAGACGATCCATTCCTGGGTCGTCGATTCGAGGTCCGCCTTCAGCCACTGGGCCATGGCACCGTTCGGACTCCGGTCGGTGTCATGGGAATCGAGGCAGATGAAATGGATGTTGGCGTAGTCGAACGCGTAGTAGGCCTCCGTGCCGCTGGGAAGTCCGCCGGCCTGCCCGCGGGTCGGAAGGGTGAAGACATCGTAGTAAACACCCGACTCTGTCGCGGAATTGGCGCTGCCGGCGTCGTGGTTGCCCAGGGTGGGCCAGAGGGGGGCGGTCCGGAGCGTCTCCGGGTACATCGCGAACACCGCCTTCTGGTATTCCGCGTCCGTGCCGGTCCCGTAGGCGTTGTCGCCCAGCATCAGCCAGAGGTCCGGGGTCCGGGATCCGGTCCAGTTGAGAAAGGCGTCCCGGACCGCGGACTGATTGCGGGTTGCCGTCCCTGAATCGCCCAGCACCCACACCCGGGTCGGCTTCGGGGTGCCCGGTGGTGGCGGCGTGACGAAGCTCGACCATTCCGGGCCGAACTGTCGCAGCTTCGGGGTCAGCCCCTGGATGGAATACAGATACCGCGTCGAGGGCTGGAGCCCCCCGATCCGCACCACGTGCTCGGTCAGCTTTCCTGAATGGGACACCGTGTTCGTTGCATTCTCAGGGGTGGTCCCGTACAGGATTTTCCCCTCGGCCAGGGCATCGGTCCGCCACCGCACCACGATGGAATTAGGCGTGGCCATCTGGAGGTAGGGGCCTCGCGTGAGCCGGGCTGCGCCCAAGACCTCGACGCAGGAGGCGAGACCGATCAGGAGGATCGCCGGGAGATGGTTCATGGTTGTGGCCACGTAGGATTCTGCTTCGAAGGCAGCTTGGCCAGCCCGGCATCGATCTGTCGTGTGACTTCCGTGGCCGCCCAGCCCCGGCGCACCCGCTCCGGCAACCGCTCGAGCGCCGCCCGGGCCGCGAGGAATTCCGTCCGGGCCTCGTCGGTCCGCCCAGCTCCCGCCAATACCTCGGCCCGACGCAGCAGCCAGCGTTCCTTGCGGTCCGCCCGTTCCGCCGTGGCCGAAAGGCGCCGCAGCGCCTCGTCGATGGCCCCACGGCCCACCTCGACCTCGACCGCCTTAAGCTGCAGTGCCGGGAGGGGCCCCAGCCGCTTGATCCCCTCGTCCAGCCCGGACAGGATCTCCAGGGGCAGCAGACCTGCGAGCCCGGCCGAGCGGGCCCGGTCGAGAAACCATTCGGGCCGCGGTTCCGCCGCCGCCCCGATCGCCAGGGTCCAGTGTCGGACCGCATCGCCATGGCGTCCGCCCATCCGACACGCCTCGGCGGCGGCCAGTTGGCCGGGAACGGACCCGGGGCACCGCGTCGTGAAACGTTCCAGCCGCTCGAGGGCGGCGTTGGTCCGGCACAGGCCGAGGGCCGCCAGACCCAGCCGGAAGTCGTTGGTGGCGTCCTTGGGGTCCAGCTGAGCCGCCCGCTCCCAGTCGAGAAGCGCCTCGGAATGCAGCTCATGCACCCGGTACAGGGTGCCGCGGTCGATCAGCAGGTCTCTTCGATCCGGATGCGACTCGAGTTCCAGGGTCAGACGCTGGATCTGTTCATGGAGCGGACCGTGGGCCCGCAGCGGTCCCGCGCCCAGCAGGAGCATCAGTCCGAGGGCGAGGCGATGCAGGTGCATCGGGGCTCAGAGGGTGATGCGTCCCTCAAAGACCACGGTGGCGGGTCCGGTCAGCCGGACGTCCTCGAACGTGTCACCCCTCCGCTCGAAGCGGACCCCGAGCTCGTCGCCGCTCTGTACGGTGACCCGGACAGGCGACTGGAACCCGTGCAGGACTGCTGCGACGAGGGCGCTGGCGGAGACGCCGGTGCCGCAGGCGAGGGTCTCCCCCTCGACACCTCGCTCGTAGGTGCGGACGCGGATGTGGCCCGGTCCCGACACTTGCGCGAAGTTCACGTTGGTGCCCTTCGGCTTGAAGTGATCATGCCAGCGCAGTTCCGCACCCAGCTGTTGCACCATCGCCTGGTCGGCATCGGGCACGAACACCACGGCGTGGGGGACCCCGGTGTTCAGGGAACTCACCTCCAGTTCGCCCGCGGAGGTCATGACCTTTTCGCGGAGCCTTAGCGAATGGGGCGAGGTGAGGTTGACCGTGACGCGGTCCGCCTCGAGTTCGGCATGGATGACGCCGGCCGCGGTCTCGAACGACAGCGTCGGAGCCGTCCAGCCGGTGGTGGAGGCGACGTAGCGGGCGAAGCATCGGGCCCCGTTGCCACACATCTCCGCCTCCGAGCCGTCGGAGTTCCAGAACTGCCAGGCCCAGTCCGCCTTCCGGGTCCTGGAGGGGACCAGCAGCATGAGGCCGTCGGCCCCAATCCCGAACTGACGGTGGCACAGGCGGGCCACCTGTTTCGGCGTTAGCCGGAGGTCACCCTTGCGGTTGTCGGCCAGGATGAAGTCGTTCCCGGCACCGGTCATCTTGATGAAGTCGAGGGTCATCGGGTCGGGGAATGGGATCAGGAACGGACACCCAGGCCGATCGTCTCTCGGAGGTACGCGATGCTGCGCACGAGTTCCCCCTCCTGCTTGGCCTTGTCGCCGCCGTCGAACTGTTCGACCGGCTTCCCACGCTGGACGAGCTGCAGGAAGCGCACGAATTCGGCCGCGGTCTTCTTCGGAAAGGCGGTCCAGAAGTCCGGCTCGTTGTAGGGCAGCTCCACGGCGAAGCCACCAATCGTCTCGACGTTCACCGCGACGCCCGGACACAGCTGGGCGAAGCGCTGGAAGAAGGGCTTCCAGTCGATGCACTGGCCTTCACCAAACGCGGTCCACTGGACCTTGCAGCCCTTCTCGGTCGGCCACACCGCGGAGTCGCGCAGGCTCGTGGTCAGGGTGTAGGGCCCGAGCTTCTCGAGTGACTCCATCGGATCCTCGAGGGTCCAGAGCGCGTTGCCGCAGTCGAGGTTCACCCCCACGAACTCCCGTCCGGCTGCCTCTACGAGCCAGCAGAGCTCCGTCGCCGTCATGTCGCCCGCATGATTCTCGACCGCCACCTTCACGCCGAGGTCGAGGGCGAGGTTGCGACAGGACTTGAGCACCCGGACGGTGTCCTCCATCCGGGCCTCGATACCGCCCGGACTTCGTCGATCCTCGCGGGCCCCAAGCACCACGCGGAACACAGGTGATCCCGCGGCCTTGGAGAGCTTGAGTCCCAGCGCGAGATGTTCCTCGGCAGTGCCCCAGTCCTTTTTGAAGGTCTTGGAGGACGGACAGATGCTCCAGGAACCCAGAAGCAGCTGGATCTGCTGGGAGGCCGCGTATTTGGCGAGTTCCTGGGTTGCCGGAATCTCGAGTGATCCCAAGGCGGGAAGATCGGTGATGAAGAGGGTGTCGAGCTTCAGTCGGGCCGCATAGTCGACCAGGTCGCGTCCCTTCAGTCCGAGCGCCCGGACTGCGAAGTTGTCCATACCGAGACGGATCCGGTCGCCGCTGGCGTCGAGGAGCGGTGCGGCTGCGGCGTGCACAGGGAGCCTGCCGACCGCGAGCGCGGCGGATGCCAGGGTGGAGGCGGTGAGGAAGTGGCGGCGGTTCATGGTGTCGGGAGCCGTGTTTGTCGCATCCACTGCACGACGGCTCAACGGGGAACTTCGTGCGGTGGCGCGCGGAGGGGGAAGGGGACTCACGCCGAGACGCGGAGACGCCAAAGCGAGCTGAGAGGTGAGAGCTGAGAGTTCAGCGATATTTGGACGGATGCCAAAGATATCCACAGGTGGGTGATGCAGTGCCCTGCATCAACTGGGTGCGAAGCACCCACACGGCGAGGCGTTGGATTGATGGATCGGGTAAGTCAAGTCGACAGCGCTGCCAGGCTGGAAAAGGCCGGTCTAGCCCCCGAGCCAGAGCGCCGGGGTGGTCCTAGAGCGCCCCCTGGACCCTCTCGTTCGACGGTTTCGTTCTCCCGATCTCTCCGTGTTCTTCCTCCGCGTCTCCGCGTCTCGGTGTGAGTCCCTCCTCCTCTTCGTCTCCGCGTGTCTCCCCCACTCCCGAGAGCTGGGTCCACCAATGGTGATACAGCCGCTCCAATGTCTCCTGGGGATCCTCCACGAGTAGGGCCTCCCGGATCTTCGTGGCGTACATTCCGAAGGAGAGCGGCGGCACGTGGGGCACGGGGCGAAGCCGGACCTCGCGGCGCTCCGACCGGAACTCCTCGAGATACCGACGGGCGGAATCCACATCGAGGAAGGTTTGGACCGCATCGCGACGCGCCTCCCGCAGCAGGACATGGTCGGGTTCGTGTTCGGACAGCACGTTGAACAGCACCTCCGAGGACCACTGGAGCTTCCGGACCGACTTCTGCTCGCCGAAGAAATTGCGGTACACCATCAGCCCCGTCTGCGCCGCGTTCCGGAAGTGGTACTTGAGGAGGTCCGAACGCGAGAGCGAGGCCTCGAGTTCCTCGGCGAATCCCGCTGGGTCCAGGAGCCCTTGGACCTCCCCGGGCTGGAGCCGTTGGCGTGGGGCCACGGTGAGAACGAAGCCATAGTCATCGGTCGATGCCAGCGCGTTGCCGCCGCGCAGGCGGGAGAGACGGAGGGCCACGACCCGGCTGAGGGCGTCGTTGGCGGCACGGCCGATCAGCGAGTGGAAGAAATAGTGGAAGGCCACGGGGCCGGGTGAGGGGTCTGTCGCGACGGGACGTGCCACCGGTCCCAGACGCAGTTCCTGCTGCCGCACGCCGCCGCGGCGTCGCACGGGTTGCGCCGGGGGTGCCTCCGGACGCGGTGCCGGCTCCGCGAACTCCTCGACCAGGAGGAAGTCGCGGGTCGGAATCTCGCTGATCTGATGCTGCGCCGCGTGGATTCTCAGGAGGATGGCGGCGTTCGGCTCCTCGCACTCGAGGCGTCGGGCCACCCACGGTGCCAGTCCGGGGGACTGCTCGAACGGGATGGACTCCAGCCGTGCCCGGAGCTCGGCACGGAACCGGGAGATCTCGAGTCCCACGCGGTTCGACAACGGCATCTTGTTGGCACCCCAGCGGGGCACGGTCGGCACGGAGCCGTCGGCCCGGCTGACCCAGGCCTCCATGGTGCCGATGCGATCCAGCCGCAGCGCGCGTCCCCCGAGGGCGAAGACGTCGCCGACCCGCAGCTGTCGCAGGAATGATTCCTCCACGGTGCCGAGCTGCGAGTTCCTGAGCAGGATGCGGACGACGCCGTCGTTGGGAATCGTCCCAATGTTCTGAAGGAAATCCCGTCGGACTGCTCCCGCCCGGGCCTCGAAGGTCCCGCGGGTGTCGTCGAGGACGATCTTGCCGAAGACCTCCGTGTACTGCTGTCGCAACGCCCGACCGCCCCCGGCCAGGAACTCCAGAACGGCATCGAAATCCCTCCGCGGCAGGTTCCGGTAGGGCCAGGCGCGTCGAACAAGGTCGAACGCCTCCCCGATCGGCGTCTCCCCCAGACAGCCGAGGCTCATGACATGCTGTGCCAGGACGTCGAGCGGTGCCTCCGGGATGCGGATCTCATCGAGATGCCCACGACGGGCGAGCAGGGCGGTGGCGGCGCACTCGACGAGGTCGTTCACGTTGGTGGCCATCAACAGCCCTCGGCTGACCTCGTTGAGCGTGTGGCCCGCCCGCCCGGTCCGCTGCAGGGCCTTGCTGACGCCCTTCGGCGTCGAGAGCATCACCACGAGATCGATGCTGCCGATGTCGATGCCGAGCTCGAGCGAGGTCGAGCAGACCACGCAGCGCAGCTCTCCGCGCTTGAGCTGGTCCTCGACCTGGAGACGGACATCCCGGTCGAGGCTCGCATGGTGGCATTCGATGCGATCGGCGAGGTCCGGCATCGTGTCCTTCAGCCAGTATGTGGCCGATTCGGCACCGCTCCGTGTGTTGGTGAAGACAAGCGTGGTCCGATGCTTCCGGACCAGCTGTGCCAGGTTGCGGATCATCCGGGTGCCGCTGAACCCGGCCAGGGGATAGGGACTCTTCTGAAGCGGTGTGTAGACCCGGAGGTCGAGGCGCTTGATGGCCGAGACGTCCACGATGCGACACGGGCGTCCGCCGCCGGACAGGAACCCGGCGATGCGGTCCAGCGGGTGGACCGTCGCGGAGAGCCCGATGCGCTGCAGGGGGCGGGGATGGGGCTGGGCCCCGAGCCGCAGGGCCTCCAGCCGTTCGAGGCTTAGGCTCAGGTGGGAGCCCCGCTTGGACTCCGCAAGGGCATGGACCTCGTCGACGATCACCCAACGGATCCCCCCGAGGTGGGGAAGCCAGCGGTCCTGGCTCAGCATCAGGGCCAGGCTCTCGGGCGTGGTGAGCAGCAGGTGGGGGGGATCCTCGAACTGACGGCGACGCTCGGCCGGGTCGGTGTCACCCGTGCGGAGCCCCACCCGGATCGGGGCCGATCCTCCATAGCTGGCGTTGAGGGGACCGTTCAGGTTCTTCTCGAGGTCGTATCCGAGGGCCCGGAGCGGGGAGAGGTAGAGGGCCTGGAAGCCGGAGGGCAGGGTGCCCGAGGCGTGTTCCCGGGAGAGCTGGTCCAGGATCGGAAAGAAGGCGGCGAACGTCTTCCCGGTGCCGGTCGGGGAGACAATCAGGACGGATTCGCCGGCCTCGATCAAAGGCCAGGCTGCGGCCTGGGGCGGGGAGGGGGTGTGGAAGGTCTGACGGAACCAGCGCGCAACCGGGGATTCCGGGCCCGGCTTGGACACCGGCGCGCCCGGGACGGGATTGGGATGATCGGGTGTCGATGGGCCCTCGGGCATCGTCCTGGCACAGTGGGGTGATTCCTGTCCGGGGCCAAACTTCCCTTTGCCAATGGCCCGGCCGTTCGCAATATCCGCGTTCCTTTGCGACGCGGAATCCCATTCCCGACGTCCCTGTCCCATGAAACGCACGCACCATTGCAACGAACTTCGGCCCTCGCACGCGGGCCAGACCGTCACCCTCGTCGGCTGGGTCCACTCCCGCCGGGACCTGGGTGGGGTGCTCTTCATCGATCTCCGTGACCGGGAGGGTCGGACCCAGACCGTGTTCGATCCGGCGGACCTGCCCAAGGAGGTGTTCGAGGCCGCGACCCATCTCCACGCCGAGTCGGTCCTCGAGGTCACCGGAACCGTCCGGGTGCGTCCGTCCGGAACGGACAACACCAAGATCCCGACCGGCCAGGTCGAGGTCCTCGTGAAGTCGTGCGTCGTGCTGAACCATGCCGCGGTGCTGCCGTTCCCGGTCGACGACCCCGAGGTCGCCAACAAGGTCAACGAGGAGCTGCGTCTCCAGTACCGGTATCTCGACCTCCGTCGGCCGGAGATGATCCGCAACCTCCGGACCCGGTCGAAGGTCGCCATCGCCACGCGCAGCTACATGGACGAGCAGGGGTTCCTCGAGGTCGAGACCCCGACCCTGTTCAAGTCAACCCCCGAGGGGGCCCGCGAGTTCCTGGTTCCCAACCGCCGTGAGCCCGGGACCTTCTACGCCCTTCCGCAGTCGCCCCAGCAGTTCAAGCAGATCCTGATGGTCGGCGGCGTGGAGCGCTACTTCCAGCTCGCCCGCTGCTATCGCGACGAGGACCTCCGGGCCGACCGCCAGCCGGAGTTCACCCAGGTCGACATCGAGATGTCGTTCATCGATCGCGAGGACATCTACGCCCTGATCGAAGGGCTCCTGAAGCGGGTATGGAAGACCGCCCTGGGGATGGACATCCCGACCCCATTCAAGCGCATCGCCTTCGAGGAGGCGCTCAACCGGTGGGGCATCGACAAGCCGGACACCCGGTTCGGCATGGAGCTCGTCGACTTCACCGACGACTTCCGGACCTCGTCCTTCAAGGTGTTTGCCGGTGCGGTGGCCAACGGAGGCGTGGTCAAGGCCCTCAACGCGAAGGGTCTGGCCGGCGCGACGCAGGGACAGATCGAGACCATGACCGAGTACGCGAAGAGCTTCGGTGCCAAGGGGCTCGCGTTCATCAAGGTCGAGAACGGCGAGTGGAAGTCGCCGATCGTGAAGTTCTTCACTGATGCCGAGAAGGCGGCGCTGACCACGAAGCTCGGGATCGAGGAGGGCGACCTGATCCTCTTCGCCGCCGACCAGTGGCTCAACGCCTGCGAGATCCTCGGCAAGATCCGCCTCTACTGCGCCGAGGTCCTGAAGGCGCAGGGCAAGCTGGTCATCGATCCGAACCGGTTCGATTTCTTGTGGGTCGTGGACTTCCCACTCCTCAGCTACGACAAGGAGATGAACCGCTGGTACTCTAGCCACCATCCGTTCACTGCACCTGTGGCCGAGGACATCCCGCTGCTCACGAGCGATCCGAAGAAGGTCCGGGGCCAGCACTACGACATCGTGGTCAACGGCGTGGAGCTGGGCGGCGGATCGATCCGAATCCACCAGCCGGAGGTCCAGCGGACGATCTTCCAGGACATCCTGGCGATTCCGTCCGAGGAGACGCAGTTGCGGTTTGGCTACATGCTCGAGGCGTTCCAGTACGGCGCCCCTCCGCATGGAGGCATCGCGCTCGGGTTCGATCGCATGATCGCGATCCTGTGCGGCACCCAGAGCATCCGGGACGTCATCGCGTTCCCGAAGACCGCCAAGGGGGTCGATCTCATGACCGCATCGCCCTCGACGGTGACTGGACGCCAGCTCCGCGACCTGCACATCGAGGTCAAGGCGGCCCAGCCCAAGCCGGGCGCGGCCGGACAGGCCTGAGGCCGGGGACCGGCATCCTGCCGGTTCCGACGCGCATGGCCCCGTCCTCGGGGTCCCCTCGGGCTTGTGACGGTTCAGGCATTGCCAAGTCGCCGCGTCGGGGGTTGGTTGGACGGACACCGATCATGTTCCCCTCCACGTCTCCCCGATTCCGGGCCCGCTGTGCGGCCTGGATGGCCCTTGCGTGTCTCGCGCTTCCCCCCGTTGCCATGGCCCAGTCCTCCTCCAACCCCCTGCTCAAACCCAGCCCGCTCCCCTACGAGCTGCCGCCCTTCGCCGACATCCGCGACGACCACTTCGTCCCGGCCTTCGAGCAGGGGATGGCCGAGGAGCTGCGCGAGGTCGACGCCATCGCGAAGAACCCCGCCCCACCGACCTTCGACAACACGATCGTAGCCCTTGAGAAGTCGGGCGAGACCCTCAACCGGGCGGAGCGGGCTTTCGGCATCCTCACCGGCGGCTTCACCAATCCGAACCTCGAGAAGATCGACACCGAGATGTCGCCCCGGTTCGCCGCCCATCGGGATGCCATCCAGCTCAACCCCGCCCTCTTCGCCCGCATCGCCAAGCTGTACGAGTCCAGGACCTCTCTGGGCCTGGACCCCGAGTCGCTCCGGCTGCTCGAGCAGTACTACCGGGACTTCGTCCGCAGCGGCGCGAAGCTCTCCGACGCCGACAAGACCCGGCTCAAGGGCATCAACGCCGAGCTCGCGAAGCTGTCGACGCAGTTCAAGCAGAACGTACTCAAGGAGATCAATGCCTCGGCCGTGCTGGTCGAGTCCAAGACTGAGCTGGACGGGATGTCCGATGCCGATGTCCAGGCCGCAGCCGCGGCGGCCAAGGCGGCGGGGAAGGAGGGCCAGTTCCTGGTCCGACTGACCAACACCACCGGTCAGCCTCCGCTGGCCTCGCTCCGGAACCGGGAGCTCCGGGAGCGCATCATGAAGGCGTCGCTCTCCCGAGGGGCCCGTGGTGGAGAGTTCGACAACCGCGGCATCGTGACCTCGCTGGCCCGGCTTCGGGCGGAACGTGCGCGCCTGCTCGGATATCCGAACCACGCGGCCTACCAGATCGAGGACCAGACCGCCGGGGACGTCGAGACCGTCAACCGGATGCTCGCGCGACTCGCGCCGCCTGCTGTAGCCAACGCCCGCAGGGAGGCCGCCGAGATGCAGGCGCTGGTGGATGCCGACAAGGGCGGGTTCCAGATCGGTGCCGCCGACTGGGCCCTCTATGCGGAGAAGCTCCGGGCGGCCAAGTACGCGTTCGATGAGGACCAGCTCAAGCCCTACTTCGAGATGAAGCGGGTGCTCGAGGAGGGTGTGTTTTATGCCGCGACCCAATTGTTCGGCATCACATTCAAGCCTCGATCCGACCTCAAGGGCTACAGCCCCGACATGCTCGTCTACGAGGTCTTCAACGCGGACGGCACCCCGTTGGCCCTGTTCCTCGGCGACTTCTACGCCCGACCCAACAAGCGCGGCGGGGCCTGGGCCAACGCCTACGTCCCGCAGAACGGACTCCGAGGGAACCGTCCGGTCATCGCCAACCACCAGAATCTCGCGAAGCCGCCCGAGGGACAGCCCACTCTGATGTCCTATGACGAGGTGGAGACGATGTTCCACGAGTTCGGACACGCCCTGCACGGGATGTTCTCGCAGACGAAATACCCCAGGTTTGCCGGCACCGCCGTGCCGCGTGACTTCGTCGAGTTCCCGTCGCAGGTCAACGAGATGTGGGCGACCTGGCCCTCCATCCTGAAGAACTACGCCAAGCATCATCGGACCGGCGAGCCGATCCCCCCGGCGCTCCTCGCGAAGGTCGAGGCGGCCAGCCGCTTCAACCAGGGCCACGGCACCACGGAGCTGGTCGCCGCCAACATCATCGACCAGGCCTGGCATCAGCTGAGCCCCGACCAGGTCCCGGCGCCCGAGGAGGTCGAAGCCTTCGAGCGAAAGGCCCTGCAGAAGGCGGAGGTTGAGTTTGCCCCGGTGCCGCCCCGCTACCGCGGCCCCTACTTTTCCCACATCTTCGCCGGCGGTTATTCCGCCGGGTACTACTCCTACTTCTGGAGCGAGGTCCTGGATGCGGATGCCGTCGAGTGGTTCAAGTCCCATGGCGGACTCACCCGTGCCAACGGGGACCGGTTCCGGGACACCATCCTGTCGCGCGGAGACAGTCGGGACGCCAAGGAGATGTTCCGAGCCTTCACGGGGCACGACCCCGACATCCGTCCGCTCCTGATCCGCCGTGGCCTCGACGTCCCGACGGGACCTTGATCTGGGATGGGGGATGGGGCTCACGCGGCGACGCGGCGACGCGGAGGAAGAGGAGGAAAAGCAGGGGAGGGGATTGGAGAAGGGAATGGAGCGACGGGCAGAGGTCCCACTCCAAGACGTGGGCCTTTCGAAGCCGAAGGATTCGATCGATGGGTGATGCAGTTCCCTGCATCACAGGGCGCGGCAGCGCCCCCCTTCGGTAGGGACCTGGTCCCACAGGTCCCCATCTTCCCCGCGAGGGGTTTGACTTATCTACAGGTCTAGCCGGAACCCTCTGACGCTGCAGACAACCCCGTCCCCCTTCACGGGTGCGCCACGCGCAGCGGATCGAGATGGGGCCGTGGCGGAGCACAGTCCTACCGGCATCGCCTCTGTCATGATCTCTCCCGTTTTCCCTCCGTGTCTCCGCGTCTCTGCGTGAGTCCCTTCCCCTCCCCTCCGCTCAGCTTCCATGCCGTTTCCAGGGTGTCGATCTCCGCGGCGCTCTTGTCGGTGCGAATCCGGACGATTCGCGGAAAACGAAGCGCCAGACCGCTGTCGTGCCGTGGGCTCGGCTGGATCGAATCAAACGCTATTTCCAGGACGACGTCCGGAGTCACCTCCAGGGCCCGTCCCTCCTGGCGGAGGACCCGCCCCAGGAAATGGGTCGTCAGGCCGGCGATCTCCTCCTGGGTGAGTCCGCTGTACGCCTTGCCGATCACCCGAAGACCTCCGTCGTGATCGTCTCGAACCGCGAAGGTGTAGTCGCTGAGCACACCATGCCGTCGACCATGTCCGTACTCGGCCCGCACCACCACGCAGTCGAGGGTGGCATAGGCCTTCTTCAGCTTGAGCCAGGAGAGCCCCCGTCGACCCGGTGTGTATCGTGATTCCGGGTCCTTGATCATGAGCCCCTCATGTCCCCGGGCCCGGGCTGCGAGGAAGGCCTGGTCGATCGCCTCCCGGGTCCCGGCCTGTGTGATCCTGGCGAGGGTGAATCGCTCCGGCATGGGCAGGGATTCCAGGGTGGATCGCCGTTCCCGGAGGGGCCGGTGGATCCAGTCGATACCCTCGTGGTGGAGGAGGTCGAAGACGAGGAACCGTACCGGCACCTCGTCTTGCAGGAAGAGGTCGCCCTCGGATCTCCCCAGCCTTCTCTGGAAAACGGTGAACGGAATCACACGGTCGCCCTCCATGCCGAGGACCTCCCCGTCCAGGATCATCGCCCCGGGGAGCTCTCGGGCTGAGGTGACGAGTTCCGGGAACGTGGCGGTGATCTCTTTCAGATCCCGGGTGTACAGCGCGACCCGGTCCCCGTGCTTGTGGAGCTGGCAGCGGATGCCGTCGTATTTGTCCTCGATCCAGACATCGATCTGGCCGGCCGTCGGAACCCATCCCGAGGCCCGCTCAAGGATCGAGGCCGCATCGGGCTCCGGGGAGGCCAGCATCACGGAGACGGGCCGGAGCGGGATCAGGGCCGCCTCGTGCAGTCGACCCTCGAGGGCCATCCGGGCTCCTTCTCCGAGGTCCCCCAGCACCTGGACCGCCTGACGCAGGGTGTCGATGGGGACGTCAAAGGCCTGGGCGACCGCCTCCTCGACCAGGCCGTCCTTCAGTCCGATTCGGAGGTTGCCCGTGAGGATTTTGACGAGGAACCGGGCCTCGGTTGGGTCGCAGCGGCGGAGCACCTGGGAGAGGAGTTCCTGTCGCAGCGTGGGGCCGGAAGCCTTGTCCAGAGCGTCGAACAGAATCCGAACCTCCTCGAGGCTTGGCGTGGAATGCGGCCGGTGATCGGCGTGTTCCGCAATGAGCGCGCCGATCGTGTCCCCGGTATCCCCAAACCGGGCGTAGGTCTGTCGGAACTGGGCCATGGGGATCCCGAGGACGTTGACGACGGCAGCCCGGAGCAGGGCCCCGCCGACCTCGGTCGATCGGTTCGAGGCGGCGGGAAATGGGCGGCCTGTGAACCAGGTCACGACCGATCCCAGATCCCCTGCGGAGACCTCGCGAAGGAAAGTGGCCAGATGGCGGACCTTCCCGAGCTTCGAGGCGTCCTCGCCGACGAGTCGACAGGTTGCGGCGAATCGACCGAAGCCGTTGCCTCCGATCCCGGGTTCCTGACGAGGAACCTTGTCCACCGTTGGCCGCGCCACGGCGGTGGACGCGATCGCATGGACCGGGATCGACACGGTCGGTAGATCCAGCTGCTCGAGGTGTCCCAGTGCCCGGGCATCGATGCCGAGGCCCCGGAGATGGGAGGCGAACTCGGTGGCGAACCCGTGCAGGGTGTAGACCCGGCGCGGCGCGACGCGACGGACCATCTCGACCAGGTCGGTGAAGTCGGCGTGGTCGCTCAAGGGAAATGCCGCCTCAGCCTGGTGTCGTGGAGCGCATCCGGGGTTGAGGGCCCAGCCCGTCAAGACCGCCACACGGCACGCACCGAGTCGTCGACGCAGCGCGGCCGTGTTCCCCGAGGGCGGTGCCAGGACGACGTGCCCGGAGGCCTTGCCAGGGTTCCAGGACACATGGGTCGGGAACCGATGGCCGAGGGATTCGTAGATCCGTGTCAACCGTGCGACGGGATCGGTCAGCATCACCGGAAACCCGGCGGTCTCGAGGCTCGAGAGGATCTCCTGGGATTTGCCGAGGGAATAGCCGAGGAGCACCGGGACCTCGTCGTTCGCGAGGGCGTCGCGGCAGAACCGGAGGATGTCCTGCACGACCTGTTCGGTGGGTGGAAACACGTATCCGGGGCGACCGAAGGTGGTCTCCATCACGAGGACATCGGCCGGATGTGGGGTGCAGGGTTCGGCGCTCCGACCGGTCCGGAGTTTGAAGTCACCGGTGTACAGCAGCGTTCCGTGACCGTCGTCGAGCAGCGACATGGCCGAGCCCAGGATGTGTCCCGCCGGGAACAAGGTTAGGGATTGGAGTCCGATCCCGAGGTCGGATCCGGGATGGCGTCGGCCGGGCTCCAGGACGTGTTCGATGCGTTCACCAGAAACCCTCGAGCGCATGAGGCGCCGGGTGGGTTCCGTCAGGACCACCCGGGCATGGGATTCCGTGTGGTCGCTGTGGGCGTGGGACACGAACACCGTCTCCTCAGGACCGATGGGTTCGTGGGCATCGAGCCACAGGCGGGCTGCCGGGAAGTGCAGCGCGCCACGGTGGAATCGGAAGTCGGTCCGGAACATCCTGAGTCACCCTACCGTCGATTTGCCGGGGGCGAAACCGGAGCCGCCCCTCATGCCGTCCCCGGCCCCCATCCCGGTTCAAGGCGGGGGTCTGCTGGTGCAGGAAGGGAGAATCACGCGACGCCGCGGAGACACGAAGGAGGAGGAGGTCCGAGAGCCGCTCCGTTGGGAGCAGGAACCGGATCGGGGACCTGACCGTCCGGGGTTCTGGGTACGACAGCAGTTCGCCGTGGAGGAGGTGTGTCACCGGGCGACTCCATGGGGAACGGCGTGCGGTCGAGGGCAGGGGTCCGGGCGGAGTCGGGGGAACGTAGGGATGGATTCCTGAGCCCTTGCACTTTGCACTCCGCCGCTGGATCTGTCAGGGATCTGGATTGTCAATGAATCGACCTTCCTGGCTACGACTCCGAACGGCCCTGCAGACGCTTTTCTTGGGGTTGATCGTGTCCTCCGAGGCGTTGGGGGGCGGGGCTACGCTCATCACCCATGGGTATCTCCACAAGGTCGAGGACTGGGTGGTTCCAATGGGGCTGGCGGCCGCCCGGCATCCTCGGCGTCTGCATGAGTTCGGACCCGATGGGGCGACCGTCTATGTCCTCAGGTTCAATCCCGATCGCACCCTTCGGGCCACCCACCTGCGAGGACCGTCACCCCTCGGCAACCGCTCGGGTGATATGATCCTGCTCCTGGATTGGAATCCCTATTCGGGCGATCTAAACCCCTTCAGTCCGCCTGCGGAGAACACCACTGCGATTGGGCCGATCGTGGCGGAACAGCTGTTGTCGCCGAATCTTCTGCCGGGCTTTCCGGGGTCCATCACTCGGCTGCCCCTGCATCTCGTCGGATTCTCCCGGGGCGGTTCCCTGGTCTGTGAGATCGCGAAGCGTCTTGGGGAGCACCAGGTGGTGGTCGACCACCTCACCCTCATCGATCCGCATGCGTCGAACAACGATGGCTTCAAGGACCCGTTACCCATGGTCGATGGCACCGTCGTGGCGGGAGTCTACGAGAACGTCCTATTCGCCGACTGCGTCTACCAGACGGTCTTCTTCCCGACCGGCAGCAGCGCCCGGGGCGCCTACGTGCGGTCGCTGACGGGCTGGGGGCTGGATGGATGGGGTCAGTACCTGTTGCCGCACGACAATGCTCACCTTTGGTACCACGGAACCGTCGAGGTGACGTTCCCGGTGACCTCGGATGGCAACGCCTCCCTCACCGCCAGCACCCGCTCGAAGTGGTATGCGCCGGTGGAGGACCAGGGGCGTCGGGCGGGCTATCATTACTCGCTCCGGGCAGGGGGTGATCGGCGAGAGGTCTTCGATCCGGTCGACAGTCGGAGCGGTTTCCCGCGTCTGGGCCTGAACCAGGTCTGGGGTGAGGCCCTCGGCGTTCCTTCGGGTGCGAATCGCACTCCGATCCCGGATCTCCTCCCGGAAGACCGCCCCAACCTCATCGAGTTCCACCTGGCCGGGTTCCCCATCCACGAGGAGGTTCCGACGCCGTTCCCCTATGGCGCCCCGATCCGGTTTGCCGTCGACGACCCGTTCGCAGGACCGCTGACAGGTCGGCTGGTCTATCTGCTTCGCGGAAACCGCGACGCCACGCTCACGGTCTTTGCGGATGCCGACGAAAATTCGCTCAATGGATGGGAGCTGGGAGTGCAGTTTGGTCTGCCGCCGACGGGAGATCTTCCGTCAGTGGTGGATCTCGATCTGAGGCAGCTCCAAAATGGGATAGCCCGAGGCCTGCATCACGTGGGGGTGGTGATGGAGTCGGGAACGATCACCCGGGAGTACTATGCCCCGGAACGTCTTCAGAAGCAGCAGGGTGGGACGGGGCCGGTTTCGAAGCGCACGTTGGACACACGCGTCGTTTTGAGGGAAGGCGGCAAGCGCGGCGCCTTGCTTCAGCCGAATCCGGGCAGCCTGGGATACCGGAAGGAGCCGTTGAACGGGCCGTCACCCATCCTTCGGTACGTGACTGTGCCCTCCGGAACTGCCGGGGGAACGCCCTCACCGCACCTCGAAATCCAGGCCGCAAGTCCGGCGATCCATGTTGTGGAATCGAGCACGGATCTCGTGGTCTGGACTCCGGTCTGGCAGGGGTCATTCGAGGTGTCGGCATCCGGAGCGGTACGGGTCCTCGAGGGACTGGATCTCGGTTCTGGGGATGCAAAGAGTCCGAGATTTTTCCGGGTCCGGGTCCAGTGAAGGAAATGCGGGAACGATCCGGGGATTCACGAGAAGGACTCACGCAGGGATGCGGAGACATGGAGGAAGAACGGGCAGAGAAAAGACGAATCGGGCGTGGAGGCCCGATCGAGGATCCGTCCCGTCCATAGCGCCCGGCCCGGTCCCGGAGGGTTGCTCTGGTCTGGTCTGGGGAGCCTCGTACGGAGTAGTTTCCGACCGAGGGTCATGAAGATTCAGGCTGGAATCAGGCTGCTGGGGGAAATTCAGGGACATGGGGATCCCATCCAGGATTCCGACCGGTTTGACGCCGTCCTCAAGTTCTACAGGAACAAGGGAGAGCCACTGGTCTTCGACACGGTCCTGCAGGAACCGATTCCCTGCATCGTGGACCAGGATGGAACCCTGACGATCGCCTGGAATCCCCCGACGCTGCATCGGTCGAATGTCGTCTTTGAACGGAACCGGGTCCTGGCACGGCAGGCCGATGTCCTTCCCGGGGCCTACTACACCATCCTGGGGATGAGGACAGCGGGCTATCGACATGTGGCGATCCCGCCTCACCTCTTTGCCCACATGATGCATCAGGTGTGCGGCATCGATCGCGATTCGGTCATCAAGCTGGAGGTCTTCCTGACGGGGATCCACCGACGGGACGAGCGATGACGGCGTCGCGGTGACGGGGGATGCCCCGGTGATCCGTCCTTCCGTGGGACGCGGCTCAGGCGAGCAGGCCGGTGAGGATCTCGCCGTGGACGTCCGTCAGGCGTCGGTCGACGCCGTTGTGACGGAATGTCAGCTGCGTGTGGTCGATGCCGAGGAGCTGGAGGATCGTGGCGTGGATGTCGTAGACGGTCGTCGGATGGTTCCGGTCGAGCGGTTTGTAGCCCCACGGATCGCTCTCGCCGACGGTGACACCGCCGCGGATCCCACCGCCGCAGAGCCAGTTCGTGAAGCAGTACGGGTTGTGGTCCCGACCCTTGCCCCCCTGGGAACTGGGCATGCGGCCGAACTCCGTGGTCCAGAGGAGGATCGTATCCTCGAGCAGCCCCCTTTGCTGGAGGTCCTCGATCAGGGCCGCCGCGCCCCGGGCGAATCCACGGGCGAGGGGACCGTGGTCGCGTCGGATGTCTTCGTGCGAGTCCCAGTTCCGTCGAGGGAAGCTGTTGTCGTTGCCGCTCCAGATCTGCACGAAGCGGACGCCGCGTTCGATGAGGCGCCGGGCCACCAGACACTTGCGGCCGAAGTGGTCCATCTCCTCCTCCGCGTTGATCTCGCTCGGCCAGGTCGGCGGATTGCGGCGCACCCCGTAGAGCTCGAGCAGGTAGTCCGGTTCCTTCGAGAGGTCGAGGGCCTCGGGTGCGGCTAGCTGGAGGCGGGCGGCGAGCTCGTAGCTCCGGATCCGGGCATCGAGACGGGCATCACCCTCGTGGACGGCATGGTCGCGGTTGAGACGCGACATCAGCTCCCGGGTGGCGGCCTCGCTCTGGGGGGTGATGAAGGAGCCCGCCGGCCCTGGGAACAGATCGCTGATGGGGTTCGGTCGTCCAGGGAAGAGCGTCGTGCCCGAGTGCTGGCCGGGCAGGAAGGCGGAGTCCCAGTTCTTTGGACCGTTTGAGGCGAAGCCCCGGTGGTCGGGCAACACCACGAACGTCGGCAGGTTGTCGTTCAGGCTGCCGAGTCCGTAGCTGACCCACGATCCCATCCCCGGGAATCCCGGCAGCTGGAACCCGGTCGCCTGCAGATAGGTGGCCTGGCTGTGGACACCGGTCTTGCCGACCAGGTTGTGGACGAAGGCCATCTGGTCGGCGACCCGACCGAGATCGGCGACCGGTTCGCCCAGAAGCTTTCCGCACTGGCCATACGGTTTGAAGTCCCAGACCGGCCTCATCCAGGGTCCGAGTCCGTCCTGGAATGCCTCGACGTGTTCCCCGAAGTCGCTCTTCTCGCCATGGCGCTTCACCAGCTCGGGCTTGTAGTCGAAGAGATCGAGGTGGCTGGCGGCGCCGGCCATGAAGAGCTGGATGACCCGCTTGGCCTTGGGACGGAACCCCGGGAATGCGGACGCCGGGGCGTCGACCGGGTTGGCCTGGGTCGACAGGAGGCCCTGTCCGCCGAGCAGGCTGGCCAGGGCGACGCCGCCCAGTCCGCCGCCGGACTGCCAGAGGAACTCCCGGCGCGACAGTCCGGTGGTGGGCTGGAGCGGCGCGCGGTGGAAGGGGGAGCGTGGCGTCATGGTCAGTCGACGAAGGCGAATTCGTTCAGATTCAGGAGGGCCCGACACAGGTTGGGCAGTCCGTGCTGGCTGGCCAGCGCCGTCAGCGCTGGGAGCTCCTCGGCGGTGGGGGAACGTCCAAGGGCCTCGAGGTGTGCGGTGCGGACCTTGGATTCGAGGTCGCCGCCCTGGGCGTCGATCTGGGTGGCGAACTCGGAGGCCATGGTCAGCATCAGGGGATTGTTGAGCAGCGCGAGGGCCTGCAGCGGCGAGACCCCTTCGTTGCGCTTGGCGACCTGCATCGAGGGGTCGGCACAGTCGAGGACCGTCATGAACGGCTGCGGCTGCGACCGCACGATGAACCGGTAGATGGAGCGTCGGTGAGTGGACGGGTCGCGCGGATCGTGCAGGTGGTACTCGTAGTGCGGGGAATGCTCGGGCTTCTCGACCACGAAGTCGCGGTAGCTCGGCCCCCCCATCCGCAGATCCAGGCGACCCGCGACCGCAAGGGTGGCGTCCCGGATCGCCTCGGCCTCGAGCTTGCGGCGGTTCTGACGCCATACCCAGCGGTTGTCGGCATCGCGCGCAACCGCGTCGGGGTTGTCGGCCGACGAGACCTGTCGGTAGGCGTGGCTGGTAACGATTAGGCGGTGGAGGTCCTTGAGCGACTGGGAGCCGTCCCGGAAGGTCACGGCCAGCCAGTCAAGCAGCTCGGGGTGGGAGGGGAGTTCGCCCATGCGACCGAAGTCATTCGCGGTGTCCACCAGGCCGCGGCCGAAGTGGTACTGCCAGACCCGGTTGACGATGGAGCGCCAGGTCAGCGGGTTTTTCGGATCGGTCAGCCACCGGGCCAACGCTGCCCGACGGGCGGATTCTGCATGACCCTCGGGCAGGTTGAACCGTGCCGGCAGATCCGGAACACACCCGAGGGTGCCCGGCCCCACCTCGGTGCCCGGCTTCTGGATGTTGCCTCGTGCCAGCACACGGATCGTCCGCGGCCTACCCCCCTTCGCACCCGTTCCGGTGAACGTCCCGCCCCCCTGGTACACGGCGGCTACGTAGGCGACGCCTTGGGGTGGGAGTCCGCGTCGGGCCTCCTCCACGATCGCCAGATCCCGATCGAGCTGGGCGAGGGTGTCCCGCTCTGCCGGGGAGGAGGAGGCGTTGCGCAGCTCGATCCGCTCGAACTTCAGCTTCGCCAACTCGGGTCGGTTCGTCAGGTCGAGACCCGGATAGCCGCCATCGGTCAGGTTGGGCTTCTGCCAGCGGACTGGGGCCTCGATGGAATCGAGCGCCGTCACGGGCCGGCGCAGGGCCAGGTTCCGTCCGTCGGTGCCGCGGACCTCCAGCTCGGCCAGCGCAAAGATGTAGTCGTCCTGCCGTGGGGCCAGCTCGACGGCCGTCACCCGCACATATCGCGCGGGGCGATCCTGGGCCGACACGATCTTCGGGGTGAGCTTCGGGTTCGGGAACTTCGTGTCGGTGAAGTCACCCAGAACAGTCACGCCGGTCTTGAACTCCGGATCGTCGGAGACCTCGACCCGGAACCGGACGGGGAAACCGAAGCCCTTGCCGATGCCGTTGAAGTCGTCCTCGCACGGCCGGAGCACCACCTCACGGAGCGGTTGGAGCTGACCCAGGTCGACCTGGACCCATTTGGTGATGTCGGGCTTGGGCTCGATCGCGCTGTGGTAGCCCATGGCGTCCTTGGCCCCGGCCAACCGTTCCTCGGCGACAATGGCGGCATCGATTTCCTTCAGTCGCGTCCCGGCCCGCTGGTCGATGGTAGCCTCGAGGTCCTTCTTCCGTTCGATCAGGGAGGTCCGGCGCGTCTCCAGCTCCCGCCGCGTGCGGGCCACCTCGGGATCCGGATCATACTTCTGGTCGGCCTTGTCGACCGCCGCGAACACGGCCTGGAGGCTGTAGTAGTCCTCCTGGCTGATGGGATCGAACTTGTGGTTGTGGCACTGGGCGCACTGGACGGTGAGGCTGGTGAAGGTCTGCAGGGTGTTCACCACCATGTCGTCGCGGTCGAGATGCCGGGCGACCTGGCCGTCGAGCTTGCTCTCCGGGACCTCGGCGTGGCCGATGAGATCCCAAGGCCCCGCGGCAATAAACCCAAGGGCCTCGAAGCCGTCGCGCGTCCCGGGAAACAGGACATCACCGGCGACCTGTTCCTGGACGAACCGGGAGTAGGGCTTGTCCTCGTTGAGGCTGCGAATGACGTAGTCGCGGTAGGGCCAGGCGTTGGGACGCGGCTGGTCCTTGTCGTAGCCGTGGGTCTCGCCGTAGTGGACGACATCAAGCCAATGGCGGGCCCAGCGTTCGCCATGGCGTGGGGATTCGAGCAGGCGGTCCACGAGCTTCTCGTAGGCCTTGGGATCGGGGTCCTGGACGAACGCCGCGATGTCCTCGGGGCTGGGGGGAAGACCGATGAGGTCGAAATACAGGCGTCGGATCAGGGTCCGGCGGTCCGCTTCAGGGGACGGCTTGAGCCCCTTCTCAGCGAGGGTCTTCTGGAGGAAGGCGTCGACGGGGTGAGATCCGGCCTTCGCCGTGGCGACGGGAAGGGCTGGTGCGGTGAGGGGGCGCAGGGACCACCAGGTGTCCGGGGCCGCGCCAGGGGCGGGTGCCGCCAGTCCACCGGCCAGCGTGACGACCGCGGAGAGCACTGCCAGGCCGAGGTGGATCCGGGAGGATCGTGGAGATGCGGGGGAGGCGTTCACGGCGGTGGAGTGGGCTTGCCCATCCACAATCGCGAAGACGTCCCGCAACGCCAAGGCCGGAAAACCGGAACCCTGGGGACGTCGCTCCCACGAGCGATCGAAAGACAGACGAACGGCAGACGGTCGAGTCTGACAGGGGATTCAGCTCATCCCGCGATCTGTCGCCACACCCGCAGCACCTCGGTCATTCCCCAGGCCTGGGCATCGCAGCCCCGCTGGATGTGCGGCGCATCGCCGTCGGTGATCTCGGGAAGGTGTCCCTCACAGTTTCCGGCGAGCAGGGCGTCGACGCTGGCCAGGTAGGACCGGGCCGCGGCCCGTGCCCGGGGATCGTCGGGATTGGCCCGGATCAGGGCTTCGCAGAATCCGGGGAACGTCCAGGTCCATGCGGTGCCGTTGTGGTAGGCGGGCTTGCGTCGGGTGTCCTCGTCGCCCTCGTAGCGGGGCCAGTAGGGGTGGTCCGGATCGTTCAGCAGGCCACCCTGGTTTCCGTGGATCGGCAGCGGGGGGATGACGGGAAGCGGGGCGAGCGAACGGAGGGCTCCCGGCACCACGAGCAGTCGGGCGACGGCGTCGACGGTCCGCCGCGCCCTTCGGGCGGACTGTGGGTGCTGGTCAAGCCCGAGAGTGACGACGAGAAGGGTGTTGCTCCGCAGGGCATTGCTCGGCGGGGCGGTCCGGGCCGGTTGTCCGGCCGGGGCCAGGAGGACATCGGCATACCAGCCGCAGTCCTCCAGCCAGAAATACCGGTGGAAATTGTCCTCCGCCCGTTTCGCAAGGTCCGACCACGACTCGCCCCGGCCGTCCCACGGTTCCGCCTTCAGCCGGGCGAGCTGGCGCAGCAGGCGGATCCACAGGGCCTGGATCTCGACCGGGTAGCCCTCCCGCGGGGTGCCGGCGGGGTGGTTGGTGTCCATCCAAGTGAAGTGCGAGGGGCTCCAGACCAGGCCGGAGGCGGCGTCGACCCGGATGCCGTTGGGGGTGCCTGCGAGGTAGCCGCAGGCGATCGACCGCAGGACCTGGGCGACGGTGCGTCCCGTGGCGTCGACCGGGGTGTCGTACAGCGGCACAGATCCCGGAGCAGAAGGATCTTCAGCCACGTGGAGTTCCTCGCAGACGATCCCGTACCAGAGCGGGGCGTCGGAGGTGTCGCGATTCGAGGCGTCCTCGCCGTTGATGGAATTGGGGAGCGTTCCCTGGGATTCGAACCGTCCGAACGTCAGGAGCAGGTCCCGGATTTCACGGGTCATGCCGGCAGCCAGCAGGCCTCGCGCGGCGATCAGCGAGTCCCGTCCCCAGTCCAGGAACCAAGGGTAGCCCGCGATCACGGACCGGGTGGAGTTTCGACGGACAACATAGGCCGGCAGAGCCTGCACGAGCTGTCGACCGAAGGCGTCGAACGGATCGAGCCCGGAGCGGTCCTGTCCCACGCGCAGCGTCTCGACCCGTTCGGCCACGAAACTCGTGATGCGGTCGGGGTCGGGTCGGGCGGGTTCGGCACTGAGGACCACATCAACCGAGCCGCCGAAGTCGAGGGGCAGCTCGAACCATCCCGGACTGTAGGCATCCCCGGCGCCGGTCTGTCCGCGGCTGGCCTCGATGGGATGGGGGATACCGAGGGACCACTCGGGTTCCGGATGGAACCGTCCCTGGGTCGACCAGACCCGGAGCTGGCGGTCGGGAGCGGGGGTGAACTCGAATCCGTTGAGCGGAGCCGTGGGCGACGGGGCCCTCGGGTCCAGGGTGACCGTGGCCCGGCAATGGGTACCGAAATGGTGGCGAGACCCATCGTTGCACTGGGTTTCCTGATGAAAGCTGCGGTCTTCGATGTCGGGGCGCAGGATCAACGTCACCGGGACGCCCGGTTCGAGGGGGCGTCCAAGGCGGCTGTCCCGCTGCGGGTGTTCCGGACGAAGGAACCGGAGGACGACGGTGTTCTCGCGGTCCAGCAGGTCCGCGAGCAGGTGGACCTCCACCGATCGTCCGTCTCCTGCGTTGACCACGAACCGCCAGTGGGCGGGAGGGCCTGCCACAAGGTTGAGCATCGTCTCGAGGTTCAGGGGGCTGATGAACCCGTCCGCGTTCACCCAGGCACGGAACCGTTTCACGAAGACATGGCGGTCGACCGGGACTTCAGGGTGGAGGTTGGCGGCAAGGATGCAGTCGTATTTGGAACGGATCCCCCCGAGATCGGCCCTGATCCGGCTCATGGCTCCACGTCCGTTGGTGAGCAGCACGACGGAGTCCGGGTCACGCGGGCTGGAAACCCTCGGATATCTGGGGGAATCGGGCAGGAAACGGATCGCCGCGCGGAGGACCCTGTCGGGACCGTCGTATCGCTCGAGCGTGAGGGCGGCGTTCCGGGTCGATTCCGTCTGGCGCGGCGCGAAGCAGGCCACGAATCCACCGCGGACGGCAACCGATGTGGCCGTCTCAAGCGGCGCCGATCCTCCCCCCTCGAGGCGCACCCGGAAGGGCACGGAGTCCCGGATGAGGAGCCAGTGGTTGTCCGGGATCAGGGTCACCTTGTTCCGGTCCCGCGGTTCCCAGCCGATGACGGGGCGATAGCCAGTTCCCTCGACGCCGAGCGTCCGGGCGAGCATTCCCTCGGGATCCGCGTCGACACCCTTGGCGAGGTCGAGCCACAGGTCCCAGGTTGGCTCCTCCTTCAGCACGTCGAGTCCCCGGACGCGTCCAGCGGCGGCGAGAGCCCAGTCCGCCCGGGCCCTGGCCAGCCGGTAGGATTCCCCGTGGAGTCCGCGGGGTTGACGGGTGAGGGCGAGGCAATGGGCGGCTCCGGCGCGGACCGTGATCTCGAGTCGGCCCATTTTGCTGGTCTCCTCGAAGTGCCCGCGCACCTCGCGGTCGGGCTGGAGGAGGTCGAGGCAGGGGCCGCTGAACTCCGCCCACACCTGAGGCGGCAGCCGCACGACCTGGGGACGGGCGGGGTCGGTGTTGCAGAGGATCAGCACCGAGTCCAGGCCCTGGGCGGAATCGCGTCGGAGGGCGTAGACCGGGGAGCCGTCCGGGCTCAGGCGCGTGAGACGCGCCCCGTCGAAGAAGCAGGGGTGGCCGGCGAGCAGACGGTTCAGCGTGGCGAGTTCGGTGACGAGGTTCGGCTCCGATCCCCAGGCGAGGCCGCGGGCGCTGTGGACGTTCACCTGCTCCGTGGCAGCCCACTCCACGCCGGAGGTGAAGCCGAATCCGCCGCTGACGCTCGACAGCGCACAGAGACGGTTGCGCAGGAGCGACCAGCCGAGATTGGGGATGGGGGGCGTTCCTGCGGGGGGCGAAGGCGCATCGGGCAGTGGATGGGCGGCGAGACGGGAGTTGTCATGGGTCTCGCTGTAGTGGATCAGCGTGCCGTTGCGGAACGAGGTCGCGAAGGCGTGGTCGAGGTACCCACCGACTCCGTCACCGCCATGGTTCTGGAACAGCTCGCTGTAGGCCCACTGCATTCCGCCCTCTCCCAGGAGTTCCGCGGTCGCCTCCCACGAACCCCCGAGTCCCTCGAGCAGGAAGACCGTCTCCGGGAACTCCTCCCGGACCCGGGCGGTGATGTACTGCCAGACGTGGGTCGGGATCTTGTATCCGGCGTCGCATCGGAACGCATCGACCCCGCGTCGACACCAGGTGAGGAACGCCTCCGCGATGTGCTCCCACAACGGCACGTGTCGCTGATCGAGTTCCACGAGGTCCTCCCAGACGACGTCCCAGGCGCCGGGACACTCGAATTCCCCGGAGGGCTTCCGTACGAACCACTCGGGATGTTCCTCCCACAGGGCGCTGCCCCACCCGGTGTGGTTGATGACCACATCGAGCATGAGCCGGGCACCGCGGGCGTGGATGGCGTGGACGAGTTCAGCGAACTGCTCGAGGCCGGTCGAATGGCGGTCGAACTCGACCAGGGCGGGATCGATCGCGGTGAGGTGCTGGAGCGCGTAGGGAGAGCCGAAGCGTCCGAAGCGGGCGAACGTGGTGGGGGTCGGGTTGATCGGCAGCAGGTGCACGATGCGGCACCCGAGGGTGTCGACGATGTGGGGCAGTTCCCGTACGAGGTCCCGGAGCGTCCCGCTGGGGGGGATGACGGCGTAGCCCTGGGCATCCAGCTCCTTCAGCCGGGCCTCCAATTCGTGAGACTGGGTGGAACGCCGGGTCTTGTTCGGGCCCAGCATCCTGGGGAAGGCGCAGTAGATCGTGTTGGCGGTGCGGGTCCAGGAGGGGTGGACGCTGACGGCAAGATCGGGTCCGTCGGGCCAGACCTGTCGGCCGGCCGCATCGATGGCGAAGGCCTTGGCCTTGAAGAAGCCGACCTCGGTGAGGGGCATCGTGAGGGTCCACCGGCCCTCGCCGGCGGGTTCCATCGGAATGTCGCGCCACGAGGCACCGGCAAGGGGCAGGCGTTCGAAATGGGCGTGGATGATCTCGGCCCGTGCACGGGAAGCCCGTCCGAGATTGGTCCGGAGCCGGGCCGAGTGCCCCGGGGGCAGGCCCTCGAGGGTAATGGTAAGGAAATCCCCGGCATGGCGCACGAGACGCATTCCGGGTTCCGGAGACATGTGGAGGTGGACCATGGCGCGATCGGCTCCGCGACCGTGGGGCGAAGTCGCCACTTCCTCAAGCGCCGCCCACCCGACACCCTCCCATCGATGGCACGGCTCGTGGAGCTCCAACGGATCCTGCCCGGTCTCCGGGTGGAGCTCCGATATGCGACGGACCGCAACTTCCTCGGCCGGATCCTTTACCCATCGAACCGTGCATGGCTGGTGGAGCCGGTGGCCTGTCGCCTGGCCCATGCGGAATCCATGGCCCGTCGGAACGGTGTGGCGTTGAAGGTCTGGGACGCCTATCGCCCAGCATCACTCCATCGGTGTCTCTGGGAAGCGCGGCCAGATCCCCGGTTCGTCGCTCCGCCGGACCGGGGATCCCGTCATAGCCGGGGGGCCTCGGTGGATGTGACCCTTGCGGATCCGTCATCGGGCGTGGACCTCGACCTTGGAACGGATTTCGACGAGTTCGATTCGCCTGCGGCAGCCTCCTATGCCGTGGGTCTGCCGGAGGACGTCCTCGTCCGGAGACGCCAGCTGAGGGCCTGGATGGAGGCCACGGGGTTCGTTGGCATTTCCAGCGCGTGGTGGCATTTCGATGCTGTCGATTGGGAGGTGCATTCGATGCGGGATGAAGCCTTCTGAGGCCTCCAGCTTCCTGGGGTGCCGAGGGGATCCGGGAGGGGGCGGCTCCGTTTGCGACCTTCCCAGGCCTCGATTCCACGTGTTTCCATCCGTTCCGTGATGGCCCGATCGCCCATTCCCATCGTGGTGCTCATTGCGTTGGCCCTGCTGGGGGCGCTCGGTATGGGGTGTGTGGGACCCTGGAAGAATCCGGTCGACCCGGATCCGTTCCCGTCTGGCAGTTCCAAGAAGGGACTTCAGGTCCAGATGGTGGACGACGCCCTCGCCTTGGGCGTGGCCCATGCGGCCCTCAATATCAATCTCGCCCAGGTCCTCCACCCAACCGGCGATTCCAACAGTCCCTCGTGGGTCCATGAGGGGCGGACGCTCCGCTTCCATCGGGGCTATCTCGAGTCCATGGACCAGCAGATCCGCCCCCTCTCTGAGAACGGCGTGGTGGTCTCGCTGATCCTTCTGAACTACGTCGGTGGTGATCCCGAGGTGCGGCGCATCCTCCAGCATCCGGACTACGATCCGACCTGCCCCAATCACCTGTCAGCATTCCACCTGGAGACCGAGGAGGGTCGGATCTGGCTCCAGGGTACCCTCGAATTCCTGGCGGACAGGTGGTCGCGTCAGGAGGGGCCCCACGGTCGGGTGTGGAACTGGATCGTGGGCAACGAGGTGAACTCCCACTGGTTCTGGTCCAACCGGGGTCGGGTCACGATGGAGGAATTCGTCGACGGCTACCTGCCGGTCGTCCGTTGTGTCCACGATGCGGTGCGGCGGGTGTCCCCGAGGGGTCGGGTCTATGTGTCCCTCGATCACCACTGGAACATCCGCTATGCGGGCGGGGATGCGGGACAGACCTTTGCGGGGCGACCCTTTCTGGACCGGTTTGCTGCCCAGGCGCGTGCGGGTGGGGATTTCGACTGGCATGTGGCCTACCATCCATATCCAGAGAACCTTTTTGAGCCGAGGAGTTGGCTGGACACGACCGCCACGGACGACTGGCGGACGACCCCGCGGATCACCTTCAAAAACCTCGAACAGCTGCTGACCTACCTGGACCAGCCCGCATTGCGGTTCGAGGGGCGACGACGTCGGGTCATTCTGAGCGAGCAGGGGTTCCACACCCCGGAGGGGCCGGATGGGGAGCGGATCCAGGCCGAGGCCTTTGCCTACGCATGGAACCGAGTGGTTGGCCTGGATGGGATCGACGCGTTTATCCTGCACCGGCATGTGGATCATCGGGACGAGGGGGGCCTGCGGCTGGGGCTTTGGACGCGCCGTCCGGACAGCGTGTCGAAACCCGATCGTCCGAAGTTGATCCATGGGGTATTCCAGCGGGCGGGTCCGGCACGCCGCCTCGAGGTCGAGATCCGGGGTGGATTCCGCTGAGTGCAGAGCGGGGTTGGCCCGGTTCCCGCGACCCTTCCTGTTCCAACCGGGTGCTTGACCGCCTGTGGGCGCGTTCGCTTTAGTCTCAAGACGATGCTGCGTCCGATTCCAGTCGTAGTCCCTGTAGTAGGCGGCCTGGCCGCCGCGGGGGCTTGTCGTGCGTAGCACCAGAACGATCAAGAACCCACGGCTGGCGACGGCCGTGGGTTTTTTGTCCTCCAAGACCCCACGCCGAGCCGGCCCATTTCGAAAGTCATCATGAGCAAGAGCGCCGCCACCCCCGCCAGCACCCCCGCCACGGCCGCCTCCCACAAGGAGATTGGCCCCCTGATGTATGGTCGCGACATCTTTGTCGAGGCCCTCGAACGGGCGGGCGTCGAGGTCATCTTCGCCTATCCGGGCGGGGCCAGCATGGAGATCCACCAGTCGCTGACGAAGTCGAAGATCCGGACGGTCCTGCCCCGACACGAGCAAGGGGGGAGCTTCGCGGCGGAGGGTTATGCCCGCACGACGGGCAAGGCGGGTGTCTGCATGGCCACATCGGGCCCCGGTGCCACGAACCTGGTCACTGCCATCGCTGACGCGTTCATGGACTCGTGCCCGCTGGTGGCGATCACGGGGCAGGTCACGCAGGCCATGATCGGTCGGGGTGCGTTCCAGGAGACCGACATGGTGGGCGTCACCCTGCCCATCGTGAAGCACAGCTACCTGATCACGGACATCAAGGATATCCCCCGCATCGTGGCGGAGGCGTTCTACATTGCTGAGTCGGGTCGTCCGGGTCCGGTGGTGATTGATTTTCCCAAGAACATCCAGCAGCAGAAGGCCCAGCCAGTCTGGCCGACCCTGGATGAGGTCAAGGCGGGGCTTCGGACCTACAACCCGTGCGTCCGCGCGGACGAAGTCGCGCTCAATGAGATCATCGGCCTGATCGAGAAGGCCGAGCGTCCGGTTCTCTATGTAGGTGGCGGCATCATCACCGCCGACGCCTCTGCGGCTCTAAAGCAGTTCGCTGAGGCCACCCAGATCCCGGTCACGACCACCCTGATGGGCATCGGTTGCTTCCCTGAAACCGATCCGTTGTCGCTCCGGTGGCTCGGGATGCACGGTTCCGCAGTGGCGAACTGGGCGGTCAACGGGGAGTACGCCCCGCGCAAGGATCCCAGCGAGGCCGCGGTGAAGCTGAAGAACGGCACCGACTTGCTCCTGGCGTTCGGCGTCCGGTTCGACGACCGGGTCACGGGTGCCTTCAGCGAGTTCGCAAAGGACGCGACGATCGTCCACATCGACATCGATGCCTCCGAGCACAACAAGAACAAGCGGGCCCATTTGACGGTCCATGGCGACATCCGTGATGCCCTCGAACGGCTAAATGCCCTGGTGTCTAAAGCCGGCGGGATCAAGAAGCGATTCCCCGCCTGGCATGCCCAGATCGCCGAGTGGAAGGACAAGGCCCCGTTCCGGTACACGACCAAGGCCGAGATCATCGATTCCGACCATGTGAAGCCCTACCGAAAGGAGGGGGAGGAGTTCATTCTGCCCCAGATGGCGATCGAGGAGCTGTGGAAGCTCACCGGGGGCGACGCCATCATTACCACCGGTGTCGGACAGCACCAGATGTGGTCCGGACAGTGGTTCAAATACACCCAGCCGAGGACCTTCATCACCTCCGGCGGGTTGGGCTCGATGGGCTACGGCTTCCCGGCGGCTCTCGGAGCGAAGGTCGCAAGGCCCGACAAGCAGGTGGTGGACATCGATGGCGATGGATCCTTCCTGATGAACATCCAGGAACTGGCCACGGCCACCGTCGAGAAGATCGCAGCCAAGGCGATGATCCTGAACAACCAGCATCTCGGCATGGTGGTGCAGTGGGAGGACAACTTCTATGCCGGCAACCGTGGCCACACCTATCTCGGCAATCCGGAAAACCGCTCGGGAATCTACCCTGACTACGTCAAGGTCTGCACCAGCTTCGGGGTTCCGTGTGAGCGGGTGATCTACCGCAAGGATCTGCGTCCGGCCTTGGAGCGGATGCTGGCCTCGAAGACGGCCTATGTCCTCGACATCATCACCCCCTACACCGAGCACGTCCTGCCGTTCATCCCGGCGGGCCGGACCGTCGCGGACATGAAATGGTGAGCTCCACCCGGCCGGTGGGTGGGTTGGAAGTTGTCGAGGTTCTGTTTCAGGCGTTGCCGGAGGCACCCCTGAAGGGATAGAAGGATCGGAGTGGCGACCACAGGTCAACGACTGCGTGAGGAGCGGGAGCGGCGGGCGATCACGATCGCGCAGGCCGTGGAGGGGACCCACATCAAGACTGACCATATCGTGGCGATGGAGGCGGACGACTGGGCGGCCTTCACCGCTCCGGTCTATGTCCGTGGCTTCGTGAAGACCTATGCCCGCTTTCTGCGGCTCGACGAAACCGAGATGGCGGTCCAGCTGGATAGAGAACTGTCGGGAACGGATCTCTTCGAGGAGCAGCAAACCGTCTCCTCGGGACTCCGCAGGGGAGTGGTGGACTTCCTGATGATGAAGCTGGCCCTGCAGCGCTGGCAGGTCGTCCTGTCTGCATCGGTCGGTGTCGCTGTGATCGCCGGGCTCTGGAGTCTCCGTCCGTCTAGGACTGAAGGAATGCCTGCGTCCACCGGAGCCCAGGGGGTCTCCGTCCGGCTCTACCAGCCCCCGACCGAATCCCTGGCAGACACCACCCTGCCGTTGCCAACCCCCGCACTGGTCACCAACGCATTTCCCTCCCTGAGGGCTCCGGCCCGGAATTGAGACAGACGGGATCGACTCCTCGCCTTGGCCCTATGGGACGCATCGGGTCCTGCAGCGGGATCTCGACTCAGCGGACATCCCGTCACAGAAATCGCCACACCCCCTCCCGTTGCGGTTGGGGACTTGCCGGAGTCCGATAGGGAAAACCCCTGTGGTCGCTGCATAAGAATCCCTCACCGGAACTCGCGGAAATCCAAAAGAAATCTATTGTCTCGCCGGGGCGCTCTTCCATAGGGTCGACCCGAAACCACCTTTTCGGGTGGGGGTTGGTTTTGCGCCAATCCTTCAATTAACTGAAACAAAACTGCAGGAGGAACATAATGAAGTTCAATAAATGGACAGTCGGCTTGGCCACCGCAGGTGTGGTCAGCCTTGGATCCGTCGTTATGGCGGATGAGAGCCCGATCTCGACCCTCGTCAGCGGGACGACGATCGGCGGCGCTGTGGATACTTCCGCCCAGTGGAAGCCCAGCACCGGCAGCACGATGGCGAACCGTTTCGCCAACACGGCTCCCGACCACTACAACGGGTTCAACCTGGAGTACGTCGAGCTGCGCATCGAGAAGCCTCTCGACGAGGGGCAGTGGAGCGCCGGCTACAAGGCCGAGCTCTGGTTCGGTCAGGACGCCGCCTGGCTCCCGGGCGCCCTCGGTGGCCAGAATCTGGCCATCAAGCAGGCCTACGTGACCATGCGTGCCCCGCTCGGCAACGGTCTTGACTTCAAGATCGGCCAGGTGGACTCGCTGATCGGCTACGAGAGCCTCTCGCTCTACAAGAACCCCAACTTCTCCCGCAGCCTCGGCTCCTACATCGAGCCCTGGTCCCAGACGGGTATCGTGGCCTCCTACCAGGCCGCCGAGTGGGTGGGACTGTCCGGCAGCATCGCCAACAGCTCCTACGGCGACATGAACGAGAAGGAGCCGTTTGTCTCCTCGGGTTGGGGAAATCCCACCACCGCCTCGTTGGGCGCCAAGGGCAACGGCCTGCTCACCTACTCCGGAGCCGTGACCTTCAAGGCTCCTGAGAGCTGGGGCTGGCTCGCCGGTTCCGCCCTCTACGGTGGTATCGTGGATTCGCTGGTGACCAATCAGCGGAACTACATGAACTACTACGCTGGCCTGTCGCTTCCGACCCCCATCAAGGAGGTCACGCTCGGGTTCGCGTATGACTTCGGCGATCGCAGCTGGGACTCCTACGGTTTCGGCGGCATCCAGAACACCTACGCCCAGGCTGTTTCCGGCTACATCAGCTGGCAGGTCACCGAGAAGCTCCGCTTCAACACCCGCGTCGAGTACGCCAACGCCAGCTCCTCCCAGTCCGGCGTCTGGATCACCCCGCTCGTGGGTGAGATCGATGGCTACACCGTCGGTTCCCGTGAGCGCCTCCTGGGCCTCACCGGCACCCTCGAGTACCAGCTCTGGGACAACGTTGTCTCCCGCCTCGAGGCGCTCTGGGACCACAACCTGATCGGCACCGGCAACTCCGGTCCCTTCAACGGCAGCAACAACTCCGTGCTGCTGATGGCGAACATCGCCTACAAGTTCTGATCGGTCCTTACGATCTTCCAGCCCCTTCCGGCAGACCCGGAAGGGGTTTTTTGTTGTCCAGGTCCCGGGCCTGCTTCCGCGATTCGATGCACGGGCCTTGGTTCCAGGATATCCCGAGGTCCGCCATGGACCACGGTTGAATTCGAGGGGGCGCCCGGTAGGCTCTTCGGACCTTCCTAACCGGTTCCGAAGAGTCCCTGTCGCGGGTGAGTCCCTCCCATTTCCATTCCACGCGGTGGCGCAGGCCGTGGAGCCCTTGGCTCGCGGCCGCATGGGTTGCCGTGACGACCCTCGGTGAAGACGCGGTCCATCGCCGCCTCGTGACCCCATCCGGACCTCCCGCCGGCTTCGCCGTCGTTTCAGCCCAGACCACGGGCCTCCGCTTCGTCAACCGCCTGACACCGGCCCAGATCGCTGCGAACCGACTGCTGGAGGATGGCTCCGGAGTGGCTCTCGGGGATGTCGATGGGGATGGGCGCTGTGACGTCTACCTCTGCAGCCTGAGCGGGGACAACCGACTCTACCGGAACCTCGGTGAGTGGCGGTTCGAGGACATCACCGCCAGGTCTGGGGTTGGCTGTTCCGGCCAGTCCTCGACCGGTGCCGTCCTTGCCGACCTCGATGGCGACCGGGACCTCGACCTGCTGGTGAATGCCCTGGGTGGGGGCACTCGGCTGTTCCGCAACCAGGGCGGGGGCGTCTTCACGGAGGCCTCCGATGCCGGCTTGGACCGCCAGGGAGGCAGCCACTCACTGGCCCTGGCCGATGTGGATGGGGATTCGGACCTCGATCTCTACGTAGCCAACTATCGGGCGACCACTGCCAAGGATGCCCCGGTCAAGGTCAAGGTGCGCCAGGTGTCTGGCCGCTTCGAGGTGCCTCCGGAGCACCGGGAACAGTTCCAGGTGGACACCAGCGGCGGTGCGGTGGCGCTCCTCGAGTCCGGGGAACCCGATCGACTCTATTTGAACGATGGAAAAGGTCGGTTCACTCCGGTCGCCTGGACGGACGGTGCCTTCCTCGATGAACAGGGCCGCCCCCTCTCCGCGCCGTTCCGGGACTGGGGGCTGTCGGCCCAGTTCCGGGATCTCAACCAGGACGGCGCCCCTGATCTCTACGTCTGCAACGACTACTTCACCCCCGATCGGATCTGGATCAACCAGGGCAAGGGGGGCTTCCGTCTTGCTGCCGCATGGGCCTCCCGGCAGATGAGCTGGGCCTCCATGGCGGTCGATGGAGCCGACATCAACCGCGACGGCTGGGACGATCTATTCGTCTGCGAGATGCTGAGCCGCGACCGCGTCCGACGTCACACCCAGCACAGCCTCCGAGAGGTTTCACCGATGCCCGCCTGGGGCTGGGGTTGGGGCCTGGGTTCCGGCGAACGCTATACCCAGACCATGCGCAACACCCTGCTGTTAGCCCGTGGGGATGGGACGTTCGCCGAGGTCGCCCAGATGTTCGGCGTGCCTGCCTCGGAATGGACCTGGGGCGGGCTGTTCCTCGATGTAGACCTCGATGGGTTCGAGGATCTGCTCATCGCCAATGGCCATTCGCGGGATCTCGCCAATTCGGACTCCCTCGCGGCCATGGATCGTCTTCCGCCTGCCCCCGATCCCGCCTCCCGCCTCAAGTCGCTCCATCTTTTCGCCCCGCTGCCGCTAGCCAACCTCGCCTTTCGGAACCAGAGGGGGACCCGGTTCACCGAGGTGGGTCGGGAGTGGGGATTTGACGTGATGGGGGTATCGAACGG